>Ga0208789_1001158_pt1 | contig 16590 bp, 12 predicted proteins | sample Methanotroph_Enr_FD_187368 | JGI IMG/M metagenome (GOLD analysis project Ga0208789, IMG submission 187368) | Enriched soil microbial communities from Old Woman Creek wetland in Ohio, USA - Methanotroph_Enrichment_5 (SPAdes) (version 2) | ecosystem: Environmental > Terrestrial > Soil > Wetlands...
CCCTGATGGCGACATCTGGTGGGAAGGTATTGGCTACGATGCTCCTGAAGGAACAATCACCTGGACAAACGAAGTTTATGACGAAGCCAGCGGTAAACCTGCAGCTCATCCTAATGCCCGTTTTTCTGCACCTGCTTACCAATGCCCTGCAATTGACAAAGATTGGGAAAATCCGGCAGGTGTTCCGATCTCTGCAATCCTCTTTGGCGGTCGTCGTCCCGGAACTGTGCCGTTGGTTTACCAGTCGTTCGACTGGAATCATGGTGTTTTCATGGGATCTATCGTTGGTTCTGAAGTTACGGCTGCCGCTATTGGTCTGAAAGCCGGAGTACGTCGCGACCCGTTTGCAATGCTGCCATTTTGCGGTTACAATATGGGCGATTATTTTGGTCAATGGATCAAGATTGGTGAAACGGCGCCCGATAAAGCAAAACTTCCAAAAATATTCAATGTTAACTGGTTCCGTAAAAGCGCCCAGGGCAAATTCCTGTGGCCGGGATATGGTGACAATATTCGGGTATTACAGTGGATTTTCGAACGGGTTGAAGGAACAGCAAAAGCAAATGAAACTGCAATTGGCCATGTACCTCAATTAGGTTCAATCAATACATCCGGGTTAAACGGTGTTGAAGCGAATATGGCGGAATTGCTTACCGTTGACAAAGATCAGTGGAAAGATGAACTTGACCTTGTACGTGAGCAATATGCTACTTTCGGAACTCACCTTCCAAAAGAACTTGCAAACCAGGTTACCGCTATAGAAGCACGCTTCGAAAAGTAATTAATTGTTATTTAGATAATTGATAAGACCGCTCCCGAAATGGAGCGGTCTTTTTTCGCTCAAGGTGAAGACCTGACTCTTTATGGTTTGAAAAGTCAAGCCTTCACTATAAACAATGATTGTTAAATAAATGATTCAAATCAAATAAGCTGTTATTTTTGCAAGTTCAATTTTTAGAATAATGAAGTATTTCAGTTTTTCACCACGAAAGCACCAGGTCAATGAGTACGTGGTGATGGTTTATCGGTTTTTGGTCGTTATGTTTTTGTATTCCATAGGACGCATCCTCTTTTATCTTTTCAATACTTCGATGTTTCCCGGTGTCGATTTCCCTTTATTTTTAAGGGTAATGCGGGGTGGTGTGATGTTCGATACAAGTGCGGTTTTATACCTGAATGCAATCTATTTTCTGCTTTATCTTCTTCCGCTCCCGTTTAAATTTAAGGAGGGATACCAACGGTTATTGAAATGGATTTTTATGGTTACAAATGGCACAGGTCTTGCATTTAATTATATTGATATTATATACTATCGATTTATTCTGAAAAGAACCACCGCCAGTGTTTTTGATATTGTAGGGTACGATGCAGGAAATTTCAGACTGATATTTAGAATTTTTTATGATTTCTGGTACATCACCCTGATCCTGGTGATCACTCTGCTCGTGCTCTCACGACTCTATTCGTTGTACAAACCGCGTCCGACATTCAAGGTGAAAAGCTGGAAATACGGTATTCTTTCACTGGTCTCTTTAATCGTATTTTCGGCGGTAAGTGTTGTCGGAATGCGCGGCGGATATATGCCGAGTACCCGCCCGATCAATATGAATAACGCCGGAAAGTATGTCAATTCACCGCAGGAGATGTCGCTGGTTCTCAATACACCATTTTGTATCCTGAGAACCTTTGGGAAAAAAGCTTTTGAAGTAAAGAATTATTTCAGTTCAGATGATGAGTTGAGCCGGATTTATAATCCTGTAAGAGTCCCTGTTACGGTTGGACCCATGAAGCGGGACAATGTTGTTGTAATTATTCTCGAAAGTTTCAGTCGCGAGTTTATCGGATCATTGAATAAACAACTCAATAACGGGAAATACAAAGGGTATACCCCTTTTCTTGATTCGCTGATAAGCCGGAGTTTGGTATTTCCGAACGCTTTTGCGAACGGGCGTAAGTCGATAGATGCAATTCCTTCAATAACAGCAAGTCTCCCGGCATTGGTATTGCCTTACGTGGTTTCGGAACGTTCGGGTAACCGTATTAACAGCCTTGCAAGTATTTTAGCTAAGGAGGGTTACGAGACCGCTTTTTTTCACGGTGCACCAAACGGATCGATGGGATTTGATGCATTTACGAAAATAGCGGGATTCCATCGCTACGTTGGGAAGAATGAATATGGTAAAGATGAGGGATTTGATGGTGTCTGGGGCATTTGGGACGAACCTTTCTTTCAATTCTTTGCTGATGAGATGAACATGATGAAAACGCCTTTCTTTACAACCATTTTTTCCGTTTCGTCGCACCACCCTTTTAAAGTTCCGGAGCAATATAAAGAGAAATTTCCTGAAGAGCATATGCCGCTGCAGAAATGCATCCGGTATACCGATTTCGCACTTAAAGAATTTTTTGACAAAGCCTCAAAGATGCCATGGTTTAAAAATACACTGTTTGTCATCACTTCGGATCATTGCTCTGAGTCTGATTTCAAAGAGTATAAAACGACTGTCAATTATTTTGCAGCCCCGCTGATTTTTTTCAAAGGTGATGGCAGCCTCTGCGGGACAGATGAATCTTTGGCACAACAGATTGATATTATGCCTTCTATTCTTGGGTATCTTAACTACTCAAAACCATACGTTGCCTTTGGAAACGATCTTTTTGATCCGAAATCCCTGCGATTTGTGATCAATTACTTTGAGGATTCCTACCAATTTCTGATGGGAGACTATGTTTTATACATCACCGATAATAAGTTGACCGGTATTTATAACCGTAAGGAAGATCCCTACCTGCATAAAAATATTTTAAACAGTGCACATACTGAAAATGAGCAGAATCTATTTAAAGCCGTCATTCAGCAGTTTAATAACAGGATGGCGCAGGATCGTTTGGTTATTGAAAGTAAATAAATTGGGAATTGCATTTTGTTGGTCCGGGGTCGGAATGTACGGGTAAAACATTATCCTGTCTTTTTAAATTTTTCAATATTTTGTAACCTTTGTTAACGATTTCTGGCATTTGAATTGTCATTTTGAGTTTGGAAACCAATTATTGGAATTATGGAAGCAAAAAAAATAATTGTGGCTTTTTTAATGATATCGGTTTTCGCAACCGGTTTCGCACAGGAAACCACAAAAAAAGCAGCGCGTGAAAAAAGCAGAATTGAAAAGCAACATCAGATCGATACACTTATCAATTCAAAAGTGTTTGTGTTTATAGCAACACGGGCGCTTCCCCTTGGTGGAAATTCGATTGATCTGACAACGAATCCAAATTCTGTTAAATTCCATCCTGATGTAATTGAGAGCTATATGCCTTTTTTTGGCAGGGCTTATAGTGCCGAATATGGCGGGGAAGGAGGAATTAAGTTTAAAGCGAAACCAAAAGAATTTGATGTAGTGACCTTAAAAGGGGGGAAAGGATTTGAGATCAATGCAACGGTATCTGTGACGCGCGATTATTATAAACTCACACTCCATGTCAGCCCTGAAGGGGGCGCAACATTGACAATTAACAGTAACCAGAAAAGTGCGATTTCCTATTTCGGCAATGTTGTGAAATCTGATGACGTAAAAGAAAATTAGCTGGGAAGCCGCCACCCACCTCCGATAGTTGTGGGAGGCAGCCGGCTGCTTTTTGCTCTCCTGCAACCTCGGGTCGCCATTTGCCAGTCGCCTGTCGCCAGTCACCAAATTCTACCCGGATAACGTTTTTGTGACTTATCTTTTCTAATTTTGTCTTCTAAATATAAATAAAGGATGATCATCAGGAAAAAATTCCGGTTCGAAGGAGCTCATATTGTTCGCAACTGCACTTCGCAGCGTTGTCGCGAAAACATCCACGGCCATTCATACGAGACAGAGGTTTTTTTAAAGTCGGATCAACTCGATAATGGGTTTATGGTGATGGATTTTATACTGCTTAACAATGTTGGAGAGTTTATCCATAGTTTCGATCATTCTTATACATTGTGGGATAAGGAGGCTGCAGAGGTGAAGGAAGCCATTTACCATATCAACACCAGGGTTGCAGAAATCCCCGTCTCTCCTTCCGCAGAAGGGTATGCCCTACTGTTTTTTTTCGTAATCGATCATATTATTTCGAAAGCCCGACTGGTTAATGGTGAAGGAAATGTAAAACTGCATGCTGTCAGGGTTCACGAAACACAGTCTGGTTATGCTGAAGCTTCAGCTGAAGATATGAACCTGGTCCGGTTCACATTAAGTGATGTTAAATTTAACAACGGGATAAAGAGGGAGTGGAAGGATAAAGCGTGGTGGAACCAGATTGGCGGATTTTAAAAGTTAACAATTTATAAAATCCTTTTAGGGTATAAAAAAAGGGTTACTTTTGCACACGAAATTTTATTTTGTGCAATTTATTTATTTTGAGAGACACCACCCGTCATACTATTCTTGCCGTAGCCCGGATCGTATTTGCCCAACGAGGAGCCGAAAACACCACTATGGACGATCTTGCCAAAGCTTCCGGACTTGGGAGACGGACAATTTATACCTATTTTAAAACACGCGAAGAGCTTTATCATGAGGTGATCAGGAGGGAAATAGATGTCATTCTCAAACAACTCAACAGGGTTGCCTGCATGAAAATATCACCTGAAAAAAAGATTATCCGATTCATGATCAATCATATGAGGACGATCGAAAATCTAATCCGCAAGGACCACTTGCTTAGGATAGAATTTCTGAGAAGAAGCGAAAAAATTGAGAACTTTCGGAAAGTGATCGATTTGCATGAAAAGCAGTGCTTTGCTTCCATACTACAGGAAGGGACTCAATCGGGAGTATTTCTGGTTGACGACTATGAGAATACTGCTGCCCTTGCACTAACCACCTTAAAAGGTCTTGAACAGCAGTTTATACTTGACAATTTTGGAAAACCTTGCCGCGAGACGCTTGAACTCTGGCAAAGAATATTATTTCGGGGGATTAAAACTTCCGCTTAAATTTATGCAATTTGAACTTTTAATATGAGAATGTTTATAAATACGATTTCGCATTATGTTCCGGAACAACGGGTTCCAAATGAATATTTTAAAAATCTAAACGGTCTGGATGACGAATGGATCTTTGACAGGACGGGTATCCGGACACGTTCTAAAGCTGCCAAAGGTGAGACAACCAACACGATGGCTATAGAAGCAGTTGCGAGGGCAATTAAGAATTTACCTTTTGATATAAAGGATGTTGATTTAATCGTAGCCGCTTCGTATACTCCGTATGACACGGTCGCCACAATTGGTCATGCAGTGCAGCGGGAATTTGGGATTCCGGAGGCACAGGTAGTTTATGTGTCATCTGCCTGCTCATCATTCGTGAATGCCCTCGAGATCGTTGAAGGTTATTTTGCGATGGGTAAAGCTACCCGGGCATTGGTGGTTGCCTCGGAGCACAACACTTTTTACAGTGATGAAACCTGCGAGAAAAGCGGACATCTTTGGGGGGATGGTGCCACGGCCGTATTTATCTCAGATGAACCTCTGGGTGCAAAACCAGGCGAAATTCTGAATATTTTTACAAGAGGACTGGGTCATATCGGCAAAGGTACCGAGGCGGTATTTTTACGCCCCGGCGAAGGAGGACTTCAGATGCCTGACGGACGCGATGTTTTTATGCATGCCTGTAATTTTATGCGTGTTGCGCTCGAAAGGACACTCGAAAATTGCAGCCTCTCCGTCGAAGATCTGGATTTTATTATTCCTCATCAGGCGAATCACCGGATTATTGCCAACCTGATCAAACAATTAAATCTTCAGCCTAAAAAAGTACTCAACAATATCCAGGAATTGGGAAATACCGGTTGTGCCAGTACCGGAATTTGTCTTTCTCAAAACATTGATAAGATACCGGTAGATTCACTGGTTGGAATCACTGTATTTGGCGGAGGTTATTCCGCAGGGGCTGTGCTTATTCGGTTTTAATTGCAGTCATTTCATATAATTATGTAATATGCGTTTGATTGGGAACTACTCCCCAATCTGTAATGAAAAACATTAAAGGATCGGCCAACGCCGGTCTTTTTTTTAGGATGACAGGGTTATTGACCTCTTAAAGTTGTAATGAGCTTGATTTTCTGCTTACTTTTTATGTAAACTTAATTCGGATAAGACACTTAACCATTTAAGAAAGGGCAGATTTTTAACTCATATATTTCGTTGTAGAACCAAATTTGTGTAGTTTCGTAAACAATAAACTAAATTAATACCAGTTTGTAATATGAACCGAAGACAAATGATTGGTAGTGCAGCTGGTGTGGCTGCAGTAACCGCTGCTGGTTTCCCTTCTGCGGGCGCATTTGCAGGACCTTCAACCGGGAATGTAAAACTCAAAGGAAATATTCACCATTCGGTCAGTCAATGGTGTTATGGAAATATCCCGCTGGAAGAATTTGCCAAAACCTGTGCCGATATGGGTCTTGAATCAATTGAATTATTGGGCGAAAAAGATTGGGCCACTGTCAAAAAGTTTGGATTGAAGTGTGCAGTGGGGTATGCAACAGATTATGGTATTCCTAAGGGCTTTAACAGGGTAGCCAACCATGCAAAACTGATTGCTGATTTTGAGACAATGATCCCAAAAGCAGCTGAAGCGGGAGTTCCGAACCTGATTTGTTTCTCGGGAAACCGCGAAGGTCAAAATGACAATGTTGGCATGATCAACTGTGCTATCGCTCTTCGGAAACTGATGCCACTGGCCGAAAAACATGGCGTCACGATTATTATGGAATTGCTGAATAGTTATGGTCATGCTGATTATCAGTGCGATAAAACTGCGTGGGGCGCTGCTCTTTGCGAAATGGTTGGTTCAGACCGATTTAAACTTCTGTACGATATTTACCATATGCAGATCATGGAAGGTAATATAATAGATACCATCCAAAAAAATATTAAATATATCGGGCACGTTCATACAGGTGGCGTACCCGGAAGACACGAATTGGACGATACCCAGGAACTTTATTATCCGGCAATTATGAAGGCATTGGTCGCTACCGGATACAAAGGTTTTGTAGGCCAGGAGTTTGTACCTGCTCAAACCGATAAAATCGAATCTTTACGCAAATCAGTGATGATTTGCGATGTTTAGCCCCGAGCGTTCCAAAAAATTTGAGCAGGTCAGGTTGAATATTTTATCACCCAGTTGGTTTTCGATCTGGGGCATGGCAATGTTTTAATATACAGCAATGTGTATAATTAAGAAAATGCCGTAGGGACAAGACAATGTTTTGTAGAGACAAGGCATGTGTAGAGACAAGGCATGCCTTGTCTCTACCTTTGTTCACCACCAAAAACGCAACAAATTGTTTAAAAAAAAATATCGATATGAATGAAGTGATTACCCTTACGACCCCGGCACTTCTGTTTTCAGCTATCTCACTGATTATGCTCGCTTATACCAACCGATTTCTGAGCTATGCTTCATTGATCCGCAATCTTCACGAAAAATTTAAAGTAAACCCGAACGAGGTTTTACTCGGGCAGATTGCCAATCTCAGGAAACGGCTTTATCTGACTAAATATATGCAGATATTGGGTGTTTCAAGTCTTTTCCTTTGTGTTTTAACGATGTTTTTAATATTTGTCGGAAGTCATGTGTTTGCTATATGGGTATTTGGAGTTGCCCTTGTGTTATTGATTGCCTCGTTGGGCGTTTCTATTCACGAGATTCATATTTCGGTTAAGGCGCTCGATCTGCACCTTGGTGATATGGAGGTCAATAGAAGTGTTTAAATCGGAAGATCAGGAAACTGTTCAAATCTAATTCTATTGTTATAATGTAAGTCAATCTGTCAATTGACGGATTGTAACCTCAATTGACTCATTTTCCGTGGGTTTCCACCGTTCGACTGAGCTCACGCCGAAGCCCTCAGTTATTCATCCGTCGGATGGAAAATCCTTCTGGGTTATATGGGACAAAAGCCCGAAGGACTTAAATTTGAATAACCTCCGGTGAAACCGGAGGAAGATGAACGGAGAGCATTAGGAACCCCGAAGTGAGTTCAACCATGTTTCCAATAATATTTTACAGTCTTTAATAATTGGAATCCCTTCTCCAAATTTTTATCTTTGTGGCTTAGTATAATATAAAGCTAATGTTCATAGATATACTTATCACGTTACTTTTAGTGTCCCTTAACGCATTCTTCGTGGCAGCCGAATTCGCCATTGTTAAGGTAAGAGCTTCTCAGCTTGAAATGAAGGTTCAGAGTGGCAACCGGGTTGCAATTGTTGCCAAGCACATTATTTCCCGGCTCGATGGTTATCTTGCAGCCACCCAGCTGGGAATAACACTGGCAAGTCTTGGATTGGGTTGGATCGGTGAACCTGTTGTCTCCAAGATAATTATTAAGATTATGTCTTTGACCGGCATCGAAATTGCCCCTGAACTGGCCCATGAAATCGCCTTGCCGGTTGCCTTTTTAATTATTACAGTACTACACATTGTATTCGGTGAGCTGGCCCCAAAATCGATCGCTATTCAACGGTCGCAACGTACTGTTCTGCTCATCGCCTTGCCGCTTCAATTCTTCTTTTATGTTTTTCGCCCTTTTATCTGGATGCTTAACGGGACCGCTAACCTTTTATTAAAAGCATTAGGTATTTCAAATGTTCAGGGTCAGGAAGTCCACAGCAGCGCCGAGTTAAAATACCTTGTTCGCCAGGGTAAGGAAAGCGGAGAAATAGAAGAAGATGATTATGACATTATTAAAAATGCTTTTGAGTTTTCGGAGCGGACGGCCAAACAGATCATGATTCCCCGAACCCGGGTCGTGGCTATTGATGTCAATGATTTTCAGGAGAGTAGCCTGGATAGCCTGATCGAAGAGAACTACTCCCGGATTCCGTGTTATTCCGATACCCTTGACAATATCGTTGGGGTAGTGTACCTGAAGGATATTTTGATTAGGCTGCGTAAGAAGGAATCAATCAATATATCTTCTATCATGCGCACCGTTCTGATCGTTCCTGAAACCAAACATATTTCACAATTACTCAAAGAGTTCCAGTCGAAGCACCAGCAAATTGCCGTGGTTATTAATGAATATGGTGGTACACAGGGTATTGTGACAATGGAAGATATTCTGGAGGAATTGGTTGGTGAGATTCAGGATGAGTATGACAATGAAATCCCGTTTGTTGAAAAAAGAGGGGAGAAGAGTTACAACGTGTTGGCTTCTGCTTCGCTCGACGATATCATCGAGTTGCTTCCGCATCCGCTCACCCGTAATGAAGAGTATGAAACGCTTGCCGGTTATCTGATTCTCAGGTTTGGAAGAATTCCGAATATCAACGAGAAAATTATTTATGACGATTACGAGTTTACAATTCTGAAGAGGAATCAGAATTCGATAATTCTTGTACAACTGGTTGATTTAGAGTAAGAAATATAGGATCAGAGCTAAGAGAACAGAATAAAAAAATATTATTTATCTTTTCCCAAACAACTTCTTTTCCAGGTCAGGCCTGTTAATCTTTCTAAGTTCGGCAATAAGTTCGTTACGGTATTCTTTTTGGTACCAGAAAAAGAATTTCCGCTGGGCAAGTTTTTGTGCCGGTGTTTTGGCGGTGTCGATTTTTTCCAGTGTATAGGGGTGAAATCCCGAATAATAGATCACAGTAGCCAGTGTCATGGGAGTAGGGGTGAAATCCTGCACCTGTTCCAGTTTGAAATCCAATCCTTTGGTTTCGGCAGCCAGCTCAGCCATTTCAGCGGTGCTGCTCCCTGGATGACTCGAAATAAAATAGGGAATTAATTGTTGTTTGAGTCCATTGGACTGGTTCACCGAATCAAAAAATCTTTTCAGTTTAAAGAAGAGTCCGAACGAAGGTTTACGCATAATATTCAGCACTTTATCTGAAGTGTGCTCCGGGGCGACTTTCAACCGGCCTGATACATGGTTGAGAATCACCTCTTCCAGGTACTTTTGATTGGCATTGTTTATCTTGTCATCATCAGTGCGATGGAAAACAAGGTCGTAGCGGATGCCGCTCCCGATAAACGCTTTTTTAACTCCGGGCATGGCTGCAACCTTCCTGTATAGTGCACTCATAGGCCTGTGATCTGTGTTGAGATTATGGCACACAGCCGGAAAGATGCACGAGGGGCGTCGGCATAATTTGCATATTTTCAAATCTTTACCAGCCATCTGGTACATATTGGCGGAGGGTCCGCCCACATCAGAAATGTACCCTTTAAAATCGGCCATTTCCGTAACCTGCTTAATTTCTGAAAGTATTGATTCTTCAGAGCGCGAGGAGATAAACTTACCCTGGTGAGCCGAGATGGTGCAAAAGGCGCATCCGCCGAAACAACCCCGGTGGATATTCACCGAATGGCGGATCATCTCGTAAGCGGGAATCGTACCCTTGTTCCTGTAACGGGGATGTGGAAGCCGGGTGAACGGAAGATTATAAAAACTGTCCAATTCGTTTGTAGTCAAAAGCGGCCACGACGGATTGACAACGATTCTTTTGTTTCTGATGGTTTGTGTGAGCTTACGTGCCACCATTTTATTCGACTCTTCTTCGATATGCCTGAAGTTTTTTGCATAGTTCAACTTATCGGAGAGACACGCTTCATGTGAATTTAATTCCAGCTCTTCCCATTCCTGGTTGGTTGAATATTTTTCTGATATGCCGGTTAAGAATACTGTCTGGGGGATGTCGGTAATTGCCTGAAAAGGTCTCCCTTCTTTCAACTGACTTATTAATTCAATGATTGATTTTTCGCCCATCCCGTAAACCAGCATATCGGCTTTACTATCGATCAGAATGCCCGGTTTCAGTTCATCTGACCAATAATCGTAATGTGTCAGACGGCGCAGGGAGGCCTCAATGCCTCCAACCACCACGGGAATATCAGGATAGATGGTCTTCAGAATATTTGAATAGACAATTGTCGTGTAATCAGGACGGGCTCCTGCGCGATCGCCGGGCGTATAGGCGTCGTTAGAACGTCTCCGCTTGTTGGCAGTATAGTGATTCACCATCGAGTCCATACAGCCCGCCGAAATGGCAAAGAAAAGACGCGGTTTCCCGAGCTTTTTAAAGTCGCGTAAGTCGTCCTGCCAATTAGGCTGCGGAACAATAGCCACGCGTAAACCTTCGCGTTCCATGATCCTGCCAATTACTGCTGCTCCAAACGAGGGATGATCGACATACGCATCGCCCGAAAAAAGAATCACGTCCGGTTGATCCCATCCCAAGGCTTCAACCTCTTTTGCTGAGGTAGGCAGCCATACACTTAACGGGTATTTTTCTGAGTCTTTCATTTTCGGGGGCAAAATTACTTCATTTAAGCTGGCTTATGACTTTTCGGTACAGGATTATTTCTTTTCACCTTCATCGCTATTAAAAATTATTCATCTGCTATTATTGATTCCAATTTTCTATTTTTGAACCATAAATCCATTTATAGAAATGGAATCCCGGATTTCAGGGATGATTGACAGAACACCAACAGTGATGAATGTTTTCCATCATCCCGATTTCCGGGATTCCATATGACCTTTAAAAAACTAATTATCTCCACATGGAACTTGTCAAACCTCAGGACCTGCTGAAAGTGAGCCCGTTGATGCAATATTTTGGAGGCGAGTATTTTGCAAGACTGCTCATGCACCTGTTACGTTTTAATCAAATTAACAAACTGTACGACAATATCAGCGATACAAAAGGGATTGAATCGATCGATGGTATTATTAAATATCTGAATGTTACACTTGATTTTGATGAGAATGATTTAAAGAAACTCCCGGCAAACGGCAGTTTTATCACCGTTTCAAACCACCCTTATGGCGGAATTGATGGAATTTTATTGATTAAACTCCTGTCGATGGTCAGGTCTGATCACAAGGTGATTGCAAACTTTCTGCTTAAAAAGGTGGAGCCAATTTCGGATTACTTTTTGGCTGTCAATCCATTTGAAAATAATCCTGCTGCAGCTTCCAGTATCGGAGGGTTAAAAACTGCCCTTGATCATATTAACAATGGCGGGGTTTTAAGCTTTTTTCCGGCGGGGGAAGTCTCGACTAATTATACATCTAAAACGATCACCGACCGCGAATGGTTATACTCGGCACTTCGGTTCATTAAAAAGGCACATGTCCCTGTTGTTCCAATCTATTTCCATGGAACTAACAGCCGTTTGTTTCATCTCCTGGGACAAATTCACCCGTCATTACGGACAGCGAAACTTCCTTCAGAAATTTTAAATAAGAAAGATAAAACAATCAAGATCAGAATCGGCAACCCGATCTCGGTGAAAGAGCAGGATAAATTTACTGATATCCACCAGCTTGGGCGTTATTTACGCTCGAAAACCTATTGCCTGGATTCGGGAATTGAGGTGAAGCGATTTTTTAATTATTCGCTTAAAAGTCAGCCAAAACCTGAAGACGTTGTCGATCCTCAGCCACCGGAGTTGATTATTGACGAAATAGCTGGTTTGCGCAGGGAACATCTTCTTTTTACAATTAAGAACTACTCTGTGTTTTGTGCTCCTTCGGGTCGGATACCAATTATTATGAATGAGTTAGGTCGGCTCCGTGAAATTACCTTTCGCGAAGTGGGTGAAGGAACCAATCAGTCTACTGATATCGATGAGTTTGATCTGTATTATAATCAACTGATTATATGGGACAACGAAGGTCTGCAAATCGTCGGTGGCTACCGCATCGGGAAGGGAAATGATATTTACTCCCAATTTGGAATTAAGGGATTTTACACCCAAAGCCTTTTTAAAATGAAAAGTGGTTTTGGTGACACGCTCAAACAATCGCTCGAACTGGGACGCTCGTTTATTATAAAAGAATATCAGCGAAAACCGCTTCCTTTATTTTTACTTTGGAAAGGGATTCTCTATCTTTTATTAAAGAACCCCGAATACCGGTATTTGATCGGACCGGTCAGCATTAGCAATACCTACTCTGGTATATCAAAAGAACTGATAATTAGGTACATAATGGCTAATTTCTTTGACTATAAAAGAGCTGCTTTTGTGAAGCCACGGAATCGTTTCAAGGTGACTACTGACGATCAGCATTTGAATACGGCACTCGAAAACATGACACCCGACTTGCATTCGCTTGATAAGTTTATCGGAGACATCGACCAATATAACAGTGGATTGCCGGTTCTTCTTAAAAAATACCTTGGCCTGAATGCTAAAATTGTCTCCTTTAATGTTGACCCCAAATTCAATGATTGTATAGACGGATTATTAATTCTTGATATTTTTGAAGTGCCAAAAGCGACTATCGAATCGTTTGGAAAAGAGATTAGCGATATGAATCTGCTTAGCCGGTTTTTTTCGATAAACGATTCCGACTCCTATGAAACCCTCAAACCAAATCGTTCCAAAGAAGTATAAAAAAATTATTGAGCAGAGTTTAACCATAACCATGATGAGGAAACTATTTATAGGTATCCCGGTTGAATCTGAAATTGTTGCACAAGCGGCAAAAACCTGGTGGAACGACCGGATGTTGAATCGTAACCGGTTTAACTGGGTGAAACCTGAAAACTGGCATATCACGCTGTATTTCCTGGGTAATACCCCGGAATCAGAAATTACTTTATTGCAAAAATTAATCGGGGATTCCTTCGCTTCTGTTGAGGCTTTCAGTACCCTTGTGAGTGGGACAGGAGTGTTCCCTCATCTGCGTAATCCAAAGGTTTTATGGCTTGGCCTTGAAGATCTGCAACTTATGATGCCTGCCTATGCCCGGCTGGGCGATTTGCTCCGTCAGAACGGATTTAACATCGACAGCAAATCCCTGAAGCCGCATCTGACCCTGGCTCGTATTAAAAGTCTTGAATTTTACTCTTCTTTCGAATTTTTTTTAGCGCGAAACCGGCAACTTACTTTTGGATCTGTTGCAATCAACCGCGTAGTTCTTTACGAAAGTATCACTACTCGCACAGGACCATTTTATAAACCATTGTTTGTGAAAGCATTGGAAACGGGGCAAAATGAAACCACGTGATTCGTCAGTTAACGATTCAGGTGGAATCAAATTACCACGTGCTTTGGTTTTGATTCCGGAATTAAGAATTCTCCGTACCATCTGGTTCCATATGCCAGATCGTCCTGGTGGCCGAATATTTACTATTTGTGCTTAAGTATCAGTATATTGTGGTACAATTTAACCATTTCAGGGGTTGCTTTCGGATCGGACGGAAATTGTTTGATTGCCATGGTGGCTATCGAGGTGCAGATGAGAAACAGGATAAGAAGGTTCATCTTTAGATAGGCACATAACCTTAAATCACCCGGCGTCGGATTTACTTGATGAAGGTAATGGTATAGTATGCGTTTTTTTAACAAAGCTCTTACACAAACAAAAATACAAACCATAATTGATGCAGAAAAATAAATGAGTAATTTTAGATTCTGTTGGAAAAAGTCGATGGGTTTAATTTGACAATATCTGGTTTGTCAACTCCAACCTGGCTATTGATCAGGGTCCCCAGATTATTATGATTGAAAACTACTGGACCGGCTTGCTTTGGAAGCTCTTTATGAGTTGCCCTGAAGTGAAATCAGGATTGAAAAAATTGGAATTTAAGACCGAGGGACATTCAAAAGTAAGGCTCTATAAAGTTTGGTGTGGGTAAGAATTTTTACTGACTATAAAGTAAATTTTAAACAAGGAAATTCTTTGCTAAGAAAAACCTTATTTTTATTTAAACAACCTTAGTAGTAAGCATAATTTCCCTTGTTTCTAACCTTATTAATTCATCTATAAATCAATAAGGTAATAAGGTCAAATTCATATTCATGAACAATTACTACTAAGGTTTCTCTAACAAATAAGGTTTTAAAAAATGAAAATTCCTGTACCCATGACAAAAGAGACTACTCCGGACAAAGCTATAATACCCACAGCATTCGTTATAGAACCAAAAGTAGTTGGGATTCAGCCCAGTATGGGCGGTATATTGGTAGCCATGGGTGAAACCGCGGGGTAAAATTAAACATAAAGAAAACCGTCCGCGATCAATTGACAATCAGGGATTTTACCTTCTTTCGGACGAAATGGATTTTACGATTAAAAAAGGACAATGATTTACATAAACTTTGCATCATAGAACTGTAAGTTATGAAGACGATTCAATATTTGTTTACGGCAATTGTGCTGTTAATTATTTCGGAGCATGTAACCGCACAAAAGACCTACTGTAATCCCATCAATCTTGATTATGGGTATTGTCCTATTCCGAATTTTACAGAAGCAGGAAAGCACAGGGCGACAGCCGATCCCGTTATCACGATGTATAAAGGGGATTACTACCTTTTCTCAACCAACCAGTGGGGATACTGGTGGAGTTCCGATTTAAACCACTGGAACTTTGTGTCGAAGTCGTTCCTCAAACCCTGGCACAAAGTATATGACGATCTCTGTGCCCCGGCGGTCTGGGTGCAGAACGACACGCTGCTGGTTTTCGGCTCAACCTACTCATCCAATTTTCCAATCTGGATGAGCACCAATCCAAAAGCCAATGAATGGAAAGAGGTCGTCGATTCGTTCGCTATCGGCGGATGGGATCCCGATTTCTTTACCGACGACAACGGGAAGCTGTACATGTATAATGGGAGCAGCAACGCCTATCCAATTTACGGAATAGAAATAAACCGGAAAACATTCGCTCCCATCGGTACCCGGAAGGAGTTATTGCTTTTAGATGATGAACGTTACGGGTGGCAGCGCTTTGGTGAATATATGGATAATACGTTTCTTAACCCGTTTATCGAAGGTGCCTGGATGACCAAACACAATAACAAATACTACCTGCAATACGGTGCTCCTGGTACCGAGTTCAGTGGTTATGCCGACGGTGTGGCCGTATCCGATTCGCCGCTTGGTAATTTCACACATCAATCAATGCCGTTTTCTTACAAACCCGGCGGTTTTGCGCGCGGTGCGGGGCATGGGGCCACTTTTACGGATAAATGGGAGAACTACTGGCATGTGAGTACGCTGACAATTGCTGTCAAAAATAGCTTCGAACGACGTTTAGGCTTATGGCCTGCCGGGTTTGATAAGGATGATGTGATGTATTGCAACACCGCATTTGGCGATTATCCCATGTATCTTCCCGACGGGAAAGAAGATCACCTTAAAAGCCGCTTTACAGGATGGATGTTGCTCAACTACAATAAACCCGTGACGGTTTCCTCGTCATATGGCGGATATGAGGCCAATTATGCCGTTGACGAAAATATCAAAACCTACTGGTCGGCTGCTACAGACAAGGCAGGAGAGTGGATTGCATCCGATTTGGGAGCAGTATCAACTGTTCAGGCAATTCAACTCAATTATGCTGACCAGGATGCTACGTTTTTAGGAAAGCAACCCAATATCTTCCACCAGTATAAGCTATGGTATTCGGTGGATGGGAAAAAATGGCAGCTGCTGATGGATAAAAGCAAAAATAAAACAGATGTACCCCACGATTATATTGAATTACCAAAACCTGTGGAAGCACGCTTTATCAAACTGGAGAACATTCACGTCCCTACGGGGAAATTTGCCATCAGCGGTCTGCGGATTTTTGGATCGGGGCAT
>Ga0208789_1001160_pt1 | contig 16560 bp, 12 predicted proteins | sample Methanotroph_Enr_FD_187368 | JGI IMG/M metagenome (GOLD analysis project Ga0208789, IMG submission 187368) | Enriched soil microbial communities from Old Woman Creek wetland in Ohio, USA - Methanotroph_Enrichment_5 (SPAdes) (version 2) | ecosystem: Environmental > Terrestrial > Soil > Wetlands...
TCAATCTTTTCCAGACATGGCAGTGGGCTCATGGAGTGATTGACCGCACCCGGATGACGAAAGCATATTACTTTGCCACTTTCGGGAAAACATCCTGCAGTGAACGTGACCGTAAATTATTACTGATTGACCGGCCTGCAGATGGCGTTGAAATATTAAAAAACGAATCGGACTACACCCGGAGAACTGCTGCTATTTTCGATTTTGAACACGAACATCCTGAAGGAATGGTATGGAGCAGGGATACCGTTTATGGCGGAAAACCAGCTTTACGGATGAATGAAAAGCACCCTTTCTCACCGGCTTTCGAGATGGCTTTCCGTAACATTACGGCTAAAGATCATGCATGGCTGCGGGCTGAGGCAGAAGTGTTTCCCGTAAAAAAGATCGAGGAGAATAAAGCCTGGCTGGTAATCACGTTTCAGCATAAGGGCGAAAACTATCATTACCAGGCAACAAGCATCTCGGATGCAAAATTTGAAATGAAACCAGATCAATGGAACCGCATGACCATTGATTACCTTACACCTGAAGTACGATCGAAGGATGATAGCGTGAAAATCTATTTCTGGCTGCAGGGTAAAAATCCGGTTCTGATTGATAACCTGAAAATTCAGATATTCGATTAAATATAAGTGCTTCCTATAGGCTAGTGATTAATTGCATCGGTGCAAAATAATATATCGTTTTTTTATGTCAGGAATGATATCGTTTGGAATGCAGTATACCCATTTTGTTCAGAAAATGTGAGACTGAAGTTTTCAAAACGCCTAATGCATAAACCGTACTTCGTGAAAGGTTAATGGATGAAGCTTCCTTAAAATATTTGGTAGGACAGGTGATTTCTCCAACCGGGAATCCTTTGTAAATAATCTGCGACATCATCTGGTTATCGAATACAAAATCGTCGCTGTTGGCGTGATAATTAATGGACGTGAGAACTTCCTTCGAAAATGCCCTGTACCCTGTATGATATTCCGAAAGTTTCTGGTTGATTAAGATATTTTGGATCAAAGTCAGTCCACGGTTCGATATATATTTAATCAGTGGCATGCCTCCCTTGAGTGCGCCATTCCCCAGAATTCTTGAGCCCAAAACTACCGGGTACACCTCGTTGGCAATCATGAAAGCCATGGACTGTATCAGCAGCGGTGTGTACTGGTAATCCGGATGTAACATAATTACAATATCGCCACCCAGTTTCAGGGCAGTGTCGTAACAGGTTTTCTGATTACCGCCATAGCCTTTATTATGTTCATGTTCTATAACATGCTTAATTCCGATCTGATGTGCAACTTCAACGGTATTATCACGGCTCCGGTCATCAACAAGAACCACTTCATCCACAATATCCAAAGGAATTTCCTTATACGTGATTTCGAGTGTTTGACCGGCATTATAAGCCGGGAGTACAACTACTATTTTCTTTTCGTTAATCATAATAATATGGTCGTTAACTATGCATTTATTTAAATCAATTCAGGCTGGATTCCAGACGGTTAATTATACTGAGCCAGTTCAAAATCATCAAACCAGGCAGGTTTATTCCCGTGATTCCACAGATACACTTTGAGCCTGTTATCTGTAAAACCTGCGGGTACTCTAATGGTCATCATGATTTTACTCCATCCTTTTGCATCCTTTTCAGTTGTGCCCCTGCTTTTAGCATAAAACAGATCCGAATTATAGGCTGAAACTACCAACGAAGCTTCTTCATCACCGCCAAAACGCCATATCGAAACTTCATACAACTGCCCGGGTTTTACATTTTTAAGTTCGTATTCCATGGCATATATATCCTTTTCCGGTAAAGCAAACGAATAGATGCCCGACCTTGGTTTCTCCGTAGTAAGTGACGTATTTTTGCAGAACCGTTCCCCCTCAGTCATAATCCACTGTTTATCAGCACTTATTGATTCCAAATCATTTTTGAGCAATCTTACAGCTATTCCGGAGTGAATGCTATTTTTAAAAATTGCAGATTGCGCTGTGTCAATCTCATAGACTACCTGAATACGTCCTTCGAAAAGTTTTTTCAGTTTTAAACCGGCATCTTCAACCGCTTTTATCTCCTCTATTGTAGTAGGGCCGCCAACCAGCAGAATACGTCCTCCATATTCCTTCAGGAATTCCCGAGGCGGAATGGTGGTTTCCCAAAACTGGAAGCTCTTATCCCAGGCATTAAAGAACAGCCCGCCGGGAAATAATTTCATAAGTGCATTTGTATGAATCTGCCTGGCATATACATTGCCCCATCGAAGCTGTGCCATTTCGTTGAAAGATCCGGGGTAATAGTATGTTTTTACATATCCCGGATAATCCCTTTCAATCCTGTCCATGGTTTCATTTGTACTTTGGTTCGACATCCGATATCCCTGGTAGGCAAGTGAAAGGTATGGTTTATTGGCAAAAGCCAGAATGATAAATATGGTTACAAGTGCCGGAGGGAAAAATAAGAGCGCCTTGCTTTTTTCGTTCAGAATACCGGTAAACCACTGGTAAATGAACACAAATACAATACCCGTCAAACTTAATGCCGGAAAAAGGTAGTGGTTGTTATTGTAATGTTTGGCCACCATTAATATACTGCCCGAAATTGCAACAAATAATGCCAGGATGTAAACTGTTTCTTCCTTTTTCCCGGATTTCTTCTTCAGGCCTGATTTCAGGACAATAAATATAAGCGTCACAAATGAGGACAGGAATGCAAAAATCAGGATTTTGTTGTTCAAACTGATATCAATTATCGATTTCAGATACTTTGCAGGATCTATCATCCCTTCGGGTCCCTGTCCGTAAGTACCGGTATGTGTTCCCATTGCCAGGAACCATTTTGCCATAAGTTTATAAGCCGGTGCAGCCGGCAGGGTAAAGAGTATAAATGAAGGTATAATCGCAACCAGGTAAAGAATCTTGTTCCTGTTCCCTTTCAGGATGATAAAAGGGATAACAAGCAAAGGCAGGAAAGTCAGTTTGGTAGCCAGGCCGAAACCTCCAAGCAATCCAAAAAGCAGGGCAAACTTTTTATTTTCCTGGTTTAACGAGGAATAATATTTTAACAAGAGTATTATGAGCAAAACCGATGATGAAAACAGTAACTGTTCAGGTGAAACCTTTGTCGAAAGCTCCTCAATTAGTGTAACGGAAAGGAATGGAACCAGTTGCAACAGAAGTACCAGCCAGATATTTTTCAGTACCGAAAATGCGACCATCCCTAACAGAAACAGGAGCAGTGAGTTAAGTATAATAAAGCTCTTTCGCAACCCCTCGATATAATATTCGGAGTTTACCAGAACATCAGTCTGAAGATCGGTATTCGTAAAACGAAGAAAATGAACTGCGCTGATTATAAAAGCATTATAGATATGAACCGTTGTTCCTGGATGATCGTAAAGTCCTGCCGATTCAAACATAGCCACATTCAAACCGTTAAAAAGGTATGCACTTTCGGGGTCAGTGCCATATTTGGTGCGATCGAAGCTAAACCCTATGATCAACAATACTAGTGGAACAATGACCAGGAAAGATATCAAAAACTTTTTATTCATATTTGGTCCTGTTTGTTCCCTATAATTGTTCTGTCAATTAAAGCGCAATAGCAGCTTTATGGGATATTTCTGATAAGATTAGCCTAAATGTTGGTTTTGATAAAGTGAGTATCAGCCTGCAAAATTAACAAAAGTATACACTAATGAAAGCTAATCCCATAAGTTGCATCCGTAAACAAAATAAGGTTGCCCGGTAAGTAATCGTTAATCCGGTTAACCTCCCTGTTTAATATCACGATCAACCTTATAAATTACCTGTGTATACCCCTGGTAAACTTTTGTCAGTTTCAGCCCGCTTTGCCGGATTTTCACCCGCCCGGATTCATCAAACGGCCCGCCAATAATCAGCAATTTATTGTTTGAAATATCAATCATTGTTTTTACTGCTACCGGGGTTTCCCATAAACTGAATTGGTTTGTTCGTATATCAAAAAAATAGCCATCCGGATAAATCTCACTTATTGCTTTTGCATGTTGAAACCTTGAATACACATTTCCCCATCGCAAGGCTGAATATGGATTTATTGAAGTAGGATAATAATAAGCACAGGTATATCCTTTATATTCATTTTCCAGCAAATGCATCATTTTATCATAGTCCTGGTTTGAGAGAATATACCCTTGGTTAGCAGCCTGCAGGTAATTTTTATTCATTATAACTAATCCGGAAACTATTACCAACAAGAATACCGGAACATAAGAGAATACTTTCCGGTAAACAACCGGCAGTTTTTCTATCAAATAAAGAAATATAAATATCCAGTTTACTGCCACCATGCATAGCTCCGGAACCAGGTAATGATTGGCATGATAATGTTTAGCTACCATCAACACTCCAGCCAATTGTGCAACTGCTAATGCTGTTAAAATCCTGAAACTAAGATTATTTTTATATTCCAGCTTAAAAGATGATTTGGTTAGAGTTGAACTGATAATCAAAGCAGATGCCAATAAGGTAACCGAGAGCACTGGATTTATATAACATATTTCTACCAGGTTATTAAAATACTGAGATACGTTAAAAATGCCCAGATCACCTTCACCATACGTACCGGTATGCGCTGTTAGCAAGAGGAACCATTTGGCCATATGCGGATACTGAGGCAAAGCGGGGAGAGTAAAAAGGAGAAAAAACAACGCAAAAAACAGGAGAAATCGTTTTCGCAGCCTTTTACTGCCTAACAACAAAACCGGAATAAGTATCATTGGCAGAAAAGTCGCCTTTGTTGCTACGCCAAAACCAGCAGCTAATGCAAAAAGTAAGGTATATCTTTTTTCATCATCCTTTATCCGGGAATAAAGCCTGATAATAAGCAGCACCAGAGCTGCGGTAGCCATCAGCAAGACAGGTTCGGGCGATACTTTTGTAAAAGCATGTTCGGTAAGATTGGCGGATATAAAAGGCGTTATCTGCAATAACAGGCTCAATCCAATATTTCGAAGAAGAATCCATGAGAAAATACCTAAAAGTATCAACACCAGGCTATTGAGCACTATCAGTCCCTTGCGCTCCAATTCAATATACCTATCGGCATTGCGAAGCATAAATTTCTGAAAACCATCACTTTTATCAGGCTGTACCAGGTAGGCACACCGTAAAACCACCGCACTATATATCTGGACTGTTGTTCCGGGGTTATCAGTATGCCCGACAGTTTTTAGCAGTCCGATATTAATTCCATTCATCAGGTAGGCATACTCAGGATCGTTGCCAAAATGAGTTCGGTTGAACGGCAAGGCAAAAAACAGGAATACAGCAGGGAAAACCAGAAAAATTAAAGGTTTAAAAGCTGAAACCGATTTCAGAATATACCATCTACTCATAAGAACATAAAAACTGATTAAGACTCAGTTCGAAAACTATCAACTCAAAAAGTAAACTTAGCCTATTGGTTAACCCTTTGAAGCAAATTTAAGGTAATTATTCAGTGGCTGAAATCAGGATGTTGATTTTACCCATGCGTTTCTTCTGTTTCAGGTTTAAACAACAGGAATATACTTTTAGAGTCATCTTTAACTTGTTGAAGCGAAATAGGCATAAGCAGCCAGAAAACCAGACCTATTAACCCGCCCCAGAGGAAAAACGCTGTGAAATGCAAAAGCGAAAAGGAAATAGCTGTTTCGCTGGCTAATCCATAATAAGAAAAAAGCAGCACCAGCGTGGCTTCACGCGTTCCAAAACCTGCAACCGATAGCGGAATAATGGTACTCAGGCTCATGATGCTCATAATAAAAACCACGTCAATATAGGATGGGGTTAAATGCAACGAGATCATGATAAGCCACGAAAATCCGAAATACAAAAAGTAAGCAGTGAAAGTAATGGCCCACATAGCAATGGCCCGCTTACCGGTTACAGCCAGAAAACTTTCGTAAATGAACCTGATGACAGGCAAACGGCTTATTCTATGATATCTTAAAATTATTGAAAGAAATTTAATCACGAAAACATATCCGATGATAAAAACCACCAGAATTCCAAGTGCATAATAAATGCCCGGGTGATCGCCGAAGGTTTTAAAATAAAACATCATCCCGGATAAACCAAACCAGCCAAGCATGGTGAAATCAAATATCCGGTCGGAAACAATGGTTTTAAACGCTGCATAAAAACTGATTGTTGTATCCTGCCGCACGTAATACAACCTGGCTATTTCGCCTATACGCCCGGGTGTGACAATGCCAACTGCATCGGATGCCATATATGCACCAAAAGCTTTGTACTTAGAATAACTGGCGCCTTCGTTCCGGATAAGTAAACGCCAGCGGAAACTTTTAATCCCAAGCACGCAGATCACTCCCAACATCGAAAGCAGGTAATAACCTGGCCGAACCGATCGCAGAGTATCACCGAAACCCTGGGCATTAAACCTCACTTTCCAGAAAAGGAAAAGCAGAATTGCCAGTGTAACTGAAATTTTTAAGATGCTGTTGAGTTTGATTTTCATTTTGAGCAATACGATGTATCAAATGGCGATCAAATATAAATCAATAAAATGAATTGACCTTGCCAAATTGAGAAACGCATAACATATAATGAAAAATCATTGAGTTATACAGAAAACGCGATAAATTTCCATATTAATTATGTCCCAAAATCAAAATTCCAAGATCAAAATTCCAAAAGGGATTATAACCCGGGTCCTGTTTTTTGTATTTTAGGACTTTTGGCTTGGATCTATTATTGATTACGATAATTTATCCCTTTCACAGTATCGCAACAAAAAAGGCCCCCGGAAATTACCGGAGGCCTTCAAAATAATGCAATTAAAATCTATTTTATTTCCCAGGTATCGCCGCTGTTCAGCAAGTCATCCACACAAAGGATTTTACTGGTAGCTTTTGCCTGCGAAATCTGTTCAACCACCAAATCGTCGTAGGTTGGGTACATTGCCGAACGGATAACGCCTAAGGCAACAGGGAAATGAGGCGGGTACATTTTTGCAAGCATCAGGTGTATGCCCGGATCCTGCTGGTATTGATCGTGAACAAGAAGATCATCTTCGGTAATTCCGTTTTCACCCAGGGTTACAACTTCGAGTTGTGTGCCGTTTATGCGGATCCCTTTATTGTGATCTTTTCCAAAAATAAGGGGTTCGCCGTTTTTAAGATGAATCTGCGCATCGTCGCGGACTTCCTTATCCGTAATGGCTTTGTGTGTTTTGTCAGCAAAAATGATGCAGTTCTGAAGTATTTCAATCACCGAAGTGCCATCGTGACGGGCCGCTTCAAACATGACCTCTGTCATTAGTTTAACATTCGTATCCACTGCACGCGCAAAGAAAGTACCTTGTGCGCCAAGTACCAGCTCGCCTGGATTAAACGGGTGTTCGATTGTCCCCTGTGGCGATGTTTTGGTAATGCTTCCCATCGGGGTCGTAGGTGAATACTGTCCTTTGGTAAGCCCGTAAATCTGGTTGTTAAACAAAACTATGTTAACATCAATATTCCGGCGGATAATATGGATAAAGTGATTGCCGCCAATGGCCATGGAGTCACCGTCGCCGGTGGCAATCCATACACTGAGGTTCGGATTTGCAATTTTAACACCCGACGCAATGGCATTTGCACGTCCGTGGATTCCGTGAAAACCGTAGGTATTCACATAATAAGGAAAACGCGATGAGCATCCGATACCGGAAACCATCATGAAATTTTCCTTACGGTAACCGATTTTCGGAAACACGTTGGCAATAGATGCTAAAATAGCGTGAGCACCGCAACCAGGGCACCATTTTACCATCTGGTCGCTTACAAAATCGGCTTTGTTGAGTTCAACAACCGATCTTTCAATGGTTTTATTTGGAAATTCAAACATAATTTTTACCTCCTAAAGCATTTCGTTAAACTTTGCTACCAACTCGGTGACCGTAAACGGAAGGCCCATGACTTTATTAAATTGGCTGTATTTAAAATCGGGTTCTTTCATTCTCAGGTAGTTAACAAACTGCCCGCTGTTAAGTTCACACACGATTATTTTTTTGAAGCCTGCCAGCACCTCATGGGTATTCTTCGGCAGTGGCATGATATGATGGAAGTGAGCAAGACTGATTTTTTTGCCTTGTTTCTGTAATTCTTCAACAGCAGCCTCGGTAGTTCCACGGGTTCCGCCCCAGCTTACAACAAGTACATCTCCTTTTTTAGCGCCAACAATTCCCTGTTCAGGTATAAAATCAGCTACTTTCTGAATTTTAGCTTCACGCAGATCAGTCATGATCTGGTGATTTGCCGGGTCGGAGCTTACATTACCCGAACCATTTTCTTTTTCCAGGCCACCAATGCGATGACGCAATCCTTCAGTTCCCGGGATTGCCCATTTGCGGACCAATGTTTCCGGATCGCGGAGGTATGGTTTATAATCCTTATCATTTGGCTCGGCCATCGGAGGATTGATAGCAGGCATATCAGCCACTTTGGGAATACGAAACAGCTGCGATCCGTTGCCAAGTGAACCATCTGTCAGCAAAATAACCGGAGTCATGTGTTCCAAAGCAATTTTAGCCGAATCATAGGCATACTGAAAACAATCGGCAGGGGTTGAGGCTGCTATAACAACAACAGGAGCTTCACCGTTACGTCCGAACAAAGCCTGCATCAGATCGCTTTGTTCACTCTTGGTCGGCAATCCGGTTGAAGGGCCGCCACGCTGAACATTCACAATTACTAATGGCAATTCAGTCATCACTGCAAGGCCGATAGCTTCGCTTTTTAAGGATAGTCCCGGGCCTGATGTTGTTGTGAGTGCCAGCGAACCGGTATAGCTTGCGCCAATGGCTGAACAGATTCCTGCAATTTCATCTTCAGCCTGGAACACTTTTGCACCCAGCGATTTATATTTAGCCAACTCAATCAGAATTTCAGTAGCCGGGGTGATAGGATATGAACCAAGGAACAAAGGTCTTCCCGAACGCTCGGCAGCTGCCAGGAATCCCCATGCAGTAGCTACATTCCCGGTGATATTACGATACCGGCCGGCCGGCAGTTTGGCCTTGGCAATATGATACGAAGATCCCAGTGTTTCAACGGTATCGGCATAGCTGTAACCTGTTTCGAGTACCAGTTTATTGGCCTCGATCATTTCAGGCTTCTTTTTAAATTTAGTCTTGAAATAATGAACAGTTGAATCTAAGTTCCAGCTAAAGATATGATATATTATACCCAGGATGAAGACATTCCGGGTACGATCGGCGGTTTTATTGTCAATACCCAGCGTCTGCAGGGCATTACGGGTTAGCAAGGTTACAGGTGCCTGAACCAGGTTGTACCCGTTGAGGCTGTCATCCTCCAGCGGATTGGTTACATACCCTGCTTTTTTACAGGTAACCTCATCGAATGAATCGGCATCAACAATAATAGTTGCGCCGGGACGAGCCCACTTCAGGTTCGATTTGAGAGAAGCCGGGTTCATGGCAACTAGAATGTCAACGAAATCGCCTGAAGTTTCAATTTTTTTTCTGCCTACATGCACCTGGAATCCGGAAACACCGGCAATGGTGTTCTGCGGGGCTCGTATTTCGGCAGGATAGTCAGGAAATGTAGCCAGGTCGAGGCCCTGAAGTGCAGCAGCATCACTGAAAAGTGTACCTGCCAGCTGCATACCATCGCCCGAATCGCCACAAAATTTTACAACAACATCTTCTTTCTCGATGAAGTTAGTTTGGTCGCTCATGCTTTTGTTTTTTTGAATGAATAACGGTGCAAAGGTATAAGTTTTTAACAGACCTGAAGTTTAAAATCTTATTTATATATATTCTAAAAAGGGAGATTATTGCATATATAGTTAACTGTATATCATTAGTTTATACAAACCTTACTGGCCACATATGTATTACTATTTAAAATTGAAGGTTAAAAAACCCTAATTAAAGTGCTCCTATTATTTATTTATTCCCTTTGGTCTAAAGAATACTACTTATATTTGCAGCGTTAATTTAAAACTCTAAAAAAATGGCTTACGTTATTTCTGACGACTGCACCGCTTGCGGAACTTGCATTGACGAGTGTCCTGTTGAAGCTATCTCTGAAGGTGATATCTACAAAATCGACGCTGATATTTGTACCGATTGTGGTTCCTGCGCTGATGTATGTCCGGTTGAAGCAATTCATCCTGCATAATTTCACCAGATACAAGCAGAATTTAAAAAGCCTGTTCGTCGTGGACAGGCTTTTTTGTTTTAAACCGTACCCCGTTCAGAGGCCAGGATAGCATATAAACTGTTGTTTTTGGTAACATCGGGCTCCTGCATTTGCAATTTATAAGCAATCCCCCCATTCATTCTAAAGCTTATTCAAATAGTCAGCCAGCCTGAGCAGATCATTCTTTGAACCGAAGTCGATCTTATCTGATTTAAAATAATTCTGTATAGCATTCTTCTTTTGTGGGAAAAGCTGCAACACTTTTTTCTTAGTGAAAGGAACAAATCCGCTGGACGGAGTCGCCAGGTAATACTCTGATGTCTTCTGATATACCCGGTCCTGGTTTGATATCAGTTTATAGGTTTTACCATTCGCCTGAAATGAGCTATAGGAATCCGTTGCCGAGTTTGATCCTGAAGAACCATATGAGTCCTTCTTTTGAACCTCCTTCAATTTTATATACTGCTTCAGAGCCACCTTAACCCGGCCGCCATAGATTAGTTCGAGATAGCCCTTATCATAGTAAAAGGTATCTCCGGCAATCGTTATGAGCCTGATATCTGTTACGTTGGCAATGGAAAGAGTATCTTTCATCTGAATGTACTCCATTTCGCCAGGCAGAAAATTGTAATTCAGTTTAGTAACAGAATTTGCGCCATTTTTAAAGAAAACCTGTCCGGTAATAAACTCCGGATACCGGTATCTTTCCTGAAGAGGGAAATAGTCCTGCACCCTGGTTCCGGCCTTAACGATCACAGGTTCATTTTTTTGAGCTGATAAACATGTAGTCAAAAGCAGGAATGAGCAAAAAATGATTACAGCATGTTTCATTGGATGTGATTTAATATTATTTCCTTAAATGAACAGGAAAGTTATAAAAAAATTGAAATACCTCAGGCGCCATTCTGAAAAAAGTTCTCAATATCTACGTAAAAATCAAATTCAAATATATCTTACAGCCCGAATAACCATAGTTGCTGATATTTTGCTAATTTTGACTGAACATAACTCATGAGTAAACGTTTCTGATAATAAACATATATGGATGAATTATCCTTTCTGAGTAATGCCGGCAGCGAAACGATCGAAGAATTATACCGGCAGTACAAACAGAATCCTGAAAGTATAGAGGCAGGCTGGCGAAGATTTTTCCAGGGATTCGAATTCAGCGGGAAAATTATTCCGCAGGCTGATATGAAACCCGGCGAATTCAAAGTGATCGACCTGATCAACGAATATCGTAAACGTGGCCATTTATTTACCAAAACCAACCCGGTACGGACACGACGCACTTACTCCCCTACCCTTCATATCGACAATTTCGGCCTTACAGAAGAGGATCGCGAACAGGTATTTAAAGCAGGCGGCGAAATAGGAATCGGCGATGCCACCCTTAACAGCATTATTGAACATCTCGAAAAAACGTATTGTCTCAGCGTAGGAGTTGAATATGCCTATATCCGCCGTCCGGAAATACACGAATGGCTGATGGCCCGGATGGAACATACTCAAAATACGCCTGTTTTCAGCCGCGAAAAGAAACTTCATATCCTTAAACAACTGAGCCGCGCTGTACTCTTTGAAAAATTTCTACATAAAAAGTATATCGGGCAGAAACGTTTTTCACTCGAAGGTTGTGAAGCGCTTATCCCTGCTATCGATGCCATCATCAATAAAGGAGCAGAATCAGGCATCAGCGAATTTATTATCGGGATGCCGCACCGCGGAAGACTGAATGTACTTGCCAATACTCTTGGAAAACCCTACCAGGATATTTTTAACGAATTTGAAGGCAAAGAACTGGATGATGAATACCTACTGGGTGACGTAAAATACCACCTTGGTTTTTCGTCGGAACGTACTACTGCCGATGGCCGGACACTGCAACTCTCCCTTGCCCCGAATCCATCTCACCTCGAAGCAGTCGGACCTGTAGTGGAAGGTATTACCCGCAGTAGAATTGATACAGATTACAATAATGAAAATCAACAGATTGTTCCCATTTTAATTCACGGTGATGCCTCTCTTGCCGGGCAGGGTGTTGTTTACGAAACCCTGCAGATGTCGGAGCTCAAAGGTTACTCCACTGGCGGCACTATTCACCTGGTGGTTAATAACCAGATCGGGTTTACCACCAATTACCTGGATGCCCGCAGTTCGGTATATTGCACAGATGTCGGCAAAACAACCCAATGTCCGATTTTTCATGTAAATGCTGATGATGTCGAAGCGGTGGTGTATACGGTTGAACTTGCCGTTGATTACAGGCAGCGTTTTCACCGCGATGTTTTTATTGACCTGCTCGGTTATCGCAAATATGGTCATAACGAAGGTGATGAGCCGCGATTCACTCAACCCATTTTATACAAGATCATTGAAAAACATGATGATCCCCGGATCATCTATATAAATAAATTGCTGGAACAAGGCTCCATTACTGACGAAGAAGCCGCAAGTATCGAAAAAGCATTCGTGGCTGAATTGGAACAGGAACTGCTCGAGTCGAAAGAAGATGAAAAAACCAGGGTAATTACCTTCCTTGAAAAATCGTGGGATAAACTGCGCCCGGCTACCGAAGATGATTTTCTTAAACCGGTTGATACCAGTGTTAAGTACGATATGCTTCTTGAGCTGGCACAAAAAATTACTGCTTTACCACATGGGAAACCTTTCTTCAAAAAACTTGTCCGCTTAACAGAAGAGCGGAGAAATATGTTCACTGAGAACGGAACGGTGGATTGGGCCATGGGCGAACTGCTGGCATATGCATCCCTGCTCGAAGAAGGGATACCGGTGCGCGTAAGCGGTCAGGATTCGGAGCGAGGCACCTTTTCACATCGTCATGCAGTGCTTACCATGGAAGACTCCGAAGAGAAATACACCCCTCTTCAGAATATCAGTGATAAGCAGGCCCCTTTTCAGATTTACAATTCCCCGCTTTCGGAATATGGCGTGCTGGGGTTTGAATACGGGTATTCACTGGCTTCCCCTTTCTCGCTCACCATCTGGGAAGCGCAGTTTGGCGACTTTATGAATGGCGCCCAGATTATAATTGACCAATACATCGTGAGCGCAGAAGAAAAATGGCGTGTGATGAACTCATTGGTAATGCTGCTGCCTCACGGATACGAAGGACAGGGCCCCGAGCACTCCAGCGGCCGGATGGAACGATTCCTGCAGCAATGTGCCGATAACAATATCCAGGTCGCCAATTGCACAACTCCGGCTAACTTTTTCCATCTGCTGCGCCGGCAGGTGCACCGCGATTTCCGCAAACCGCTGATAGTTTTTACACCCAAGAGCCTTCTGAGGCATCCGGAATGTATTTCGCCGGTTGCAGCACTTTCCAAAGGATCGTTCCAGGAAGTAATAGATGATGATACGGCAAATCCTTCGGAAGTTACCCGCGTGAATTTCTGCAACGGCAAAGTTTATTACGACCTGATCGCCGAACGTCGCAGGCGCGAACATAACAATATTGCCTTTGTACGTGTCGAACAGTTGTATCCGTTCCCGCTTCAACAGTTACAGGATGTCATTAAAAGGTATCCGAACGCAACTGTTTTTTCATGGGTGCAGGAAGAACCTGCCAATATGGGAGCATGGTCGTTTGTGCTGAGGCATTTCAAAGGAGTGAAATTACTGCTCGTTGCCCGTCCCGAAAGCGGAAGCCCTGCAACGGGTTCGCCGAAGCTGCATATTCTGCGTCAGGCTAAAATTATGGACAAAGCCTTTGGCGACTGCACCTGCGAAAATCGCAATAAAACCTGCAAGATGCTCTGCGCTCCGAAGGAATGGAAAGCAATGGAACAATCAAAATAAAGCATGTCTCAAAAAGTGCCGGGTGCCCGGTTCCGAAGTGCCAAGCAATATCAGAAGGATTAGAAAATAAAGTTTGCATACGCGGAATAAAAATTCATTGAAATAAAAAGATTCTTAGAAATACAATTCTTATGATTATCGAAATAAAAGCCCCCACACCGGGCGAATCGATTACCGAAGTTCAGATAGCAAACTGGCTGGTTGAAAATGGCGACTATGTGGCAAAAGATGCCGAAATAGCTGAAATTGATTCCGACAAAGCTACCCTTACCGTGAATGCCGAAGTAGCGGGTACCGTCAAGATTCTGATCGAAGCCGGCGAAACGGTAAGCATAGGAACCGTAATTGCGCAGATTGACAGCGATGCCAAAGCCCCGGAAGGAACTGCTGCCATTGTGGAAGAAAAGAAACCTGAGCCGGCTCAGCCGATTGAACTTGAAATCAAACCTATTTCTGTGCCTGTCCCCGACGATACCGATGTTAAAATCACACCGCTTGCCCGCAAATTAATGGAGGAAAAACAATTAACCGGTCGTGAAGTACTCGAACAGTTAGGCCATTCGCGCATTACCCGCCAGGACGTGCTGAATGCCAGCTCCGGAAAAACTGTTGCTGCCCCGGCGTTTCAGCCTGCCGCCAGTGAAAATTCGCGCGAAGTGGAGCGCAAAAAAATGTCGACCCTTCGCATCAAGCTTGCACAACGGCTGGTAAGCGTTAAAAATGATACCGCCATGCTCACCACTTTTAACGAGGTGAATATGAGCCAGATCATGAGTCTGAAAAAACAGTATAATGAGAAATTCAAGGAACAATACGGTGTCGGCATCGGTTTCATGTCGTTTTTTACGAAAGCCATTACCCTTGCCCTGGCGAAATTTCCCCAGGTAAATGCCATGATTGATGGCGACGAACTTATTTTCCATAAATACGCTGATATCGGCATTGCGGTCAGCGCGCCCAAAGGACTTGTTGTCCCGGTGATCCGGAATGCCGAATCCCTGTCGCTTGCACAGATCGAACTCCGCATCAAGGAACTTGCAGGCAAAGCCCGTGAAAACAAGATCACACTCGAAGAAATGACCGGTGGCACTTTTACCATCACCAATGGCGGAGTTTTCGGCTCCATGATGTCGACACCCATCCTGAATCCACCACAAAGCGCCATCCTGGGCATGCATAATATTATCGAACGGCCCATTGCTGTGAACGGGCAGGTTGTGGTTGCCCCCATGATGTATGTAGCTTTATCGTACGACCACCGGGTTATCGATGGAAAGGAATCGGTAAGTTTCCTGGTAATGGTAAAGGAATTGCTCGAAAACCCTGTTAAAATGCTGTTTGAAGGAAATGAACCGGTGAAGGTTCTGCTGGGAATCTAATAAACGGGGCGCGGCTTTGAGTCGCAGTATAAGTGAGGGCTTCACTTTGAGTGAAACCTTCCCTGTTTCCAAGCACAACTCACAACTCCTTATTTATAACAAGCTTCTTCAATTCATCCAGGGGCAAGGTTTTGATAGCTTCCGAAACCTGGCGAAGAGCGTCGGAACGTTCCAGTTTTGTAAGCGGATGACTGTCGGGCAATACAGCATCCCCCGGAACCCAGACCAGCAGATCGTTTGGCGTACAATACAGTGCTTTGCACAACAATTCGATATACTCTAATTTTATCGCCTTAAGGGTACCGTTCACCATTTGTGAAGCCGTAAATGCAGGGATTCCGGCTTTTATCAGGTATGCATAGGGCTTTATGATACCCCTGGCTTTTAATAATTCCTTTAGGTTGGATTGCATCATGGTATTTGATTTTAAACCGATATAAAGTTACATTATTTAGAATCATATTTATCACCTTTCAAATGTAAATCCCTGTTTTTTCAATAAAAATACCTGTTCTTCAACTATAAATAGCTGTTCTTCAGATGTAAATACCTGTTCTTAAAATAGATATAACTGTTCTTCAGAAATAAGTAACTGTTCTTCAGAAATAAATAACTGTTCTTCAGAGATATATAACTGTTCTTCGAATATAAATACCGGTTCTTCCCATATACTTGTTTATTTGAATCCTATATATTCGTGTTGTTTAAATGTAATCATTCATTCTGCCCCTGTTGAAATTCATTTTTTCAATTGCAATGCATATCATGCCAATGCATTTATTTAAAAATATACCATGCCCTGTTTTTTAGTCAGCGTGTGGCTCAAATTCGTGCCCCGACTACCTGAAAAAAGCCCTGACGGGAAGCTATCTCCGGCAGGGCTGGTTGGTATCAATCAATGCAGTATTTATTCTTCCTGTACAAGCATCTCACTTCCCCTTTCTGTAAGTAAATTCAATGCAAGCAACATGATTACCGAAAGTTCTATCGCCATCCCGTCGAAACCGACCAAAAAGAATACTAAAGCAGATGAAGCAGGGTATAAAACAGGATTGAGGGTTTGGGGTTCCGGGTTTTCAATTTCAATATGATCTGGCATAAGGCAACCGGAACGCAGCACCCGGAACTATTCAATCGCCAGTATCCTCTCCTTCGGGTATTTTACAGCGTACCTG
>Ga0208789_1001161_pt1 | contig 16560 bp, 14 predicted proteins | sample Methanotroph_Enr_FD_187368 | JGI IMG/M metagenome (GOLD analysis project Ga0208789, IMG submission 187368) | Enriched soil microbial communities from Old Woman Creek wetland in Ohio, USA - Methanotroph_Enrichment_5 (SPAdes) (version 2) | ecosystem: Environmental > Terrestrial > Soil > Wetlands...
ATGGCGCGCGGGAAGTTGTTAATGAGAATACAGGCAGGCTGATCCCTCCGAGAGATGTTAAGTCGCTGACGGCGGCGTGCGCGGAGCTTATTGAAAATGGCGAATTGCGGGAGCGGCTTGGTGCGGCGGGCAGAGAGAGTGTGAGGAAGAAATTCGCACCCCAGACGATGGTGGATGTGATTGAGGAAGTTTATAAGAAAGTTACCAGCTGAAACGAATGAACATCGAACGTCCAACGTTCAACATCGAATAGAGTAGCAAAAGCACTAAATACGAAGCACGAAACAAATTAAAATAGAAAATAAAAGCAAATTCAAAACAAAGGCGAAGATAAGAAATTCAAGATGAGTAAGATCGCAGGGATGCAGGTTGGGGTTGTGGTTAAGGAGATGCGGACGACGTTCGCGACTTCGCTGGGGTCGAAGACGCGAGCGACGAGTGTTATTGTTAAGATCACGCTTGACGATGGGGCTGTTGGCGTGGGGGAGGTGCCGACGAGTTTTGTGTTTCCGGATGAGACGGCGGAGAGGATCAAAGAGATACTGGGCTCAGTTAAATACGCCGTTGGCAGGGAGATCGGGGAATATGGGGATGTCGTCAAGAGGGCAAAGAAAGAGAATCCGGAATTTCACATGACTTGTTCCGGGCTGGAGGTGGCGCTGTTTCGGGCTTGGCTGGCAAGCGAAGGAAAAAATGAGTTTGAGTACTGGGGGGCCAAGAAGAATACGATAGAGACTGATATCACGATACCGTTTGTACCGGGCAGGGGCAAGCTGGACGATTGGCTTGAGAGGGCGGTAGAAAATAATTTTCGGGTTTACAAAGTCAAGGTGAGCGGGAATGTTGAAGAGGATATTTCGTTTTTGAAGATGGTGTGGGGGTTTGTTGCGCCGAAGGTGGAGGGGGCGGTAATCAGGCTAGACGGCAACCAGGGATATACGGCCAAGAGCTGCTTGGAGATGCTAAAGCAGTGCGCAAAGAGCGGCATCGATATTGAGTTATTTGAGCAACCATTAAAGCGGGACGATTACAAGGGCCTTGCGGCAATACATGGCAAAACGCAAATCCCTGTCATCGTTGATGAGACGGTTTTTGATTACGCAGACTGCGGGCGGGTGATCGATAATGAACTTGCTGACGGTATCAATATTAAAATAGCTAAAAGCGGTATCGCCCAATCCGCTAAGATATATTCAGCGGCGAAGCGTGCAAAGCTGAAGCTTATGATCGGGTGCATGACCGAGACGATGGTTGGGCTTTCAGCGGCGATAAATTTCGCGGCGGGCAGGGGAGCGTTTGATTATATCGATTTGGATTCGGTGCACTTTTTCGCGCACGGGAGGAAGTATGGCGATATCGCAATTCGTGCAAATCAATTTGAAGTGTGCGGGCGATGAACTGGGGGATGGTATATATCGCTTGCGTGCTGGTCGCGATAGAGGCAGCAATTTTGCTGCTGAGCAAGCATGAGAGGACGAAGGGGTTTTTCAAGTATCTGCCTTCGATGTTCTGGATTTATCTTTTGCCCATGCTGGCCAGTACCGCTGGGGTGGTGCCGAACAAGAGTGAGGTATATATATGGATAGCGAAGTATTGTCTGCCGGCGAGTTTGGCGCTGCTCTTGCTGTCGGTTGATATAAAGGCGATACTCAAGCTTGGGCCTGTGGCGCTTGCGATGATGGGGGCGAGCGTGGTTGGTGTGATGGCGGGCGCGGCGGGGGTGATGGGGATTTATAAAGGGTATTTGCCGGGGGAGATGTGGAAGGGGATAGGGTCGCTGAGTGCTTCGTGGATCGGGGGCAGCGCGAATATGATCGCGGTGAAGGAGGCGATAAATACGCCCGATGCGGTTTTTTTGCCGATGGTGATCGTCGATACGATAGTGCCTTATACGTGGATGGCGATATTGATCGCGGCGGCGGCGTATGAGGGCAGGCTTGATAAAATGCTTTGCGCCAGGCGGACGCTAATTGACGATCTTGTCGCGCGGGCGAAGGTGGTAGCAAAAGCGAGCGTGCTGGGCAGGGAGGCTGGTTTTTGCGTGATGGCTTTTATAGCTGTGGCCGCAAGCGTGATTTCGGCGAGACTTGGTAGTGTGCTTGAGCGGGAAGCGGGCGTTTTGAATGCACCGGCGTGGTCGATAGTAATTGCGACGTTTATCGGGATAGGGCTTTCATTTACGCGCGCCAGGAATCTGGAGGCGAATGGTTCATCGGGGCTGGGTTTTGCGCTGCTTTATCTTGTGCTTGCGTCGATAGGGGCAAAGGCGAGCCTTGCGAATTTCGCAAATGCGCCGATCCTGCTTGCGGCTGGGTTCACATGGATAGCGATACATGCGATTATCGTGCTTGGGGCGGCGAGGGTGCTCAGGGCGCCTGTGGCGCTGGCGGCGGCGGCGAGCCAGGCGTGCATCGGCGGGCCTGCCAGTGCGCCGGTGGTGGCGGGGGTTTATCATGCGCAGCTTGCGCCGGTGGGACTATTGCTTGCTGTGCTGGGGAATATTTCGGGAACGGTTTTGGGGCTGGTGGTTAGTGAGATGTGCAGGTGGATGGTTAACTGAATTGTTGCGGGTTACGAGTTACGGGTTGCGAGTTTTGAAAAAAGTGCGTAAGTGCGGAAGGGCCTAAGTGCGTAAGTGCTTGAAGAGAGGAAGTGAACGTCCAACATTCAACGTCGAACGTCCAATTAAAAAAATCGAAGCACTAAGCACGAAATCTGAAACAAATTCCAAATGACAAATTACAAATAACAAACAAATTCGAAAAATACAAAAAAAAATTCAAAACAAAGGCAGGATATGAAGACGCTTACGAAAGAGTTGTGGGTGGAAGTGGGGCAGAGGAGAGAGATCGTTTCGATACACGGTGAGGTTGAGAGACTTGTGAAACAGTCGGGGGTGAAGGAAGGGCTTTGCCTGGTTAATGCGATGCATATTACGGCGTCGGTTTTTATAAATGATAATGAGTCGGGGCTGCATCATGATTACGAAGTTTGGCTTGAAAAACTGGCGCCTGAAAAGCCGCATTCGCAATACCGGCACAACGGGTATGAGGATAACGCGGATGCGCATATGAAGCGACAAATAATGGGCCGTGAAGTTGTGGTCGCGATCACCGAGGGAAAACTGCACCTTGGGCCTTGGGAACATATCTTTTATTATGAGTTCGACGGGATGAGGAAGAAGCGGGTTTTAGTGAAGATAATTGGGGAGTGATTTGTTACGCGTTGCGGGTTACGAGTTACGGGTTAAAAATGCATCGAGAGGGCGTTAGCAAAAAAAGGGCGATGAGGAGTTTTTTGGTTTAATTTCGGTAATACAGGGGATATAATTTGGCCAATTGTCAGGAGGATTGGTCAAATGATTGAAATCGCATGCGATTGCGGCAAGAGGATACGGGTTAAGGATGAACATGCGGGCAAGAAGGGCAAGTGTCCGGGGTGCGGCAATGTGGTCAGGATCCCTATGTCCGAGGCTAAGCCTGAGCCAGCGGCGGTTTTAGAGCCGGTGGGGGCGGCGGGCAAGAGGATAATCTGCTTGCGGGGCTGCTGGAGCAGAGTTATGAGCAGCAGAGCAATGTGATGTCGGCGGCGAGGCGGGATTACGAACTTTCGAAGGATGCTGAGGAAGACAAGCCCACGGGGACGCTGTTTTCGGGCGATCCAAATGCGCCTAAGCGAAAGAAGAATACGGCCCAGGTGCAGGAACGCAAGCTGCCGTTCTTTGTGGATGTGTTTTTGTTTCCGATATCGCTGGCGGGGATCATACAGGTTGTGGTTTATGTTATAGCTTCATTTGTGCTGAGGGTTTTGCCTATCGGCATCTGCTGGGGGATCATCATGGTGGTTGTCAACGGGTATATGTACTGGTATTTCTGCGAGTGCATACGCGACAGCGCGGTGGGGGCGATTCGTGCGCCGGATGTGATAACGACTCATCCTGATATACCGGATGCGATTTCGGAGTTCAGGCGGATAGTGGCACTGATGGTGCTTTTTGCGCTGCCTTCGGTGGCGTATTATGTTTACACAAGGCAGGTGGATACGCCGTTCTGGATAATTACGGGGGCGGTGGGATTGTTCTTCCCGATATCGCTGCTTGCGGTGGTGATGTATGGGTATCTTTCGGCGATGAACCCCATACTCATCATACGCTCGGTGATAGCGGCGCCGCTTGGGTATGTGGGTACGATAGCGGTGTTCTGGGTACTGGTGGGGGTGAGCGAGTTTTTGCGTGTTTTGATGTCGGCGACGATAGCGCTAGACCTGCTGGGCAGCGCGTTTTTGACTTATATGACGCTGGTGGCGGGGCATGTCCTAGGAAGGTTTTACTTTAATAACAGTGAGAAGCTGGATTGGGAAGTCTGAGCTAGCGGATTGCGTTTAGAAAATAACAAAAGAACGTCGAACGTTCAACATCGAACGTCCAACGTCCAATTGAGGAATGTGGAATTATAAATAATTGAGCGGAGCAACATAATGAGCGAGAAGAAAGTGTGCAGGGTGTGTTTTGAGGAGATTGACATCAGGGCGAGGAAGTGCCCGCATTGTCAGTCTTTTCAGAGATTTGCAAGGTATGCTCAACATATAATAGTACTATCAGTACTTTTGTTTGTGGCATTTATGACTGTAATTATGGTGGGTATTCTGAAAGATATCAATGACGAAGGGCATTCCAATGACTATAAGCATGAGTTAAGAGTGGCAGAACCCATAATCTCGTTTTCCGATGAAGGAAAATGCCCGAAAGTAATTATAATGTGCAAGGTAAGCAATATTAGCAATGAGAATTTGCATAGTATTCAATATAGTGCGGTATTCAACGATGCTAACGGCGTGATATTCGATTGGGATTCAGATCTTCAATACTCAACGGTAATAGATGCTAACAGTTCATTGAATATAAAAATCCCGCTGCCAAGGGATTTTTCAAAAGACAGGTATAATAAAGCCCAAGTCACAGTAACTCATGCTGAAAAACAAAGGTGATTCTAAATGTTTTAGGAAGATGTGCCTTGCTTAGATTGGCTATTTACAATGATTGCCGCGGCGTGGTGGAGTTGATATAATTTGGCGATTGTAATATATAAATTTACAGGTGCAATATGCGGATATCGGTAATTCTTGCGGTGTTATGGGTTTGTGCGGGGTGGGTTTTTGGCGAAGTGATCGTTCTTAAGGATGGGTCGAAGATAACCGCCCAGGTGCTGGCGGAAAAGGATAAGCAGGTTGTGGTGGACCTGGGGTATACCGTAATTTCTATACCGCGGGAGGAGATAGTCGAGTACAAGGCTGCCGAGGATGTCCAGGCGGCAGCGGTGCTGGTGTCGGCTGATGCCAATGGGCAGACGCTGGTCAATACGCTGGTGGATCAGACAAAACTTTACCGGACTGGGGCGTGCATAAAGACATCGCTTGAGGAGTGCGTGGACCGCTTTTCCGAGGCGGTGGTGATGGTCAGTACGCCGGCGGGGCTTGGGTCGGGATTTTTTATAAACGATCAGGGGTATCTCATAACCAATTACCATGTCATCGAGCAGGAGACAAAGATAGAGGTTACGGTTTTTCAGAAGCAGATGACGGGTTTTGAGAAGAAGAAATTCAAAAAAGTGCGGATCGAGGCGCTTAATCCGTTTGTCGATCTTGCCCTTTTGAAGATAGAGGATCTTGACGGGTACAAGACCAAGTACTGCAATCTTGGCGACCTGGATTCGATGCGGGTTGGTGAGACGGTCTTTGCGATAGGCAACCCTATGGGGCTTGAGCGAACGACGACGAGCGGCATAGTGAGCCTGAAAAACCGCGGCTTCGAGGGGCTTGTTTATATACAGACCAATGCGGATATCAACCCGGGCAATTCGGGCGGGCCTTTGTTCAACCTCGCAGGTGAGGTGGTGGGCGTTACGAATATGGGCTATATCTTCATGGGCGGTCTGGGTTTTGCGATACCCATTGATTACGTCAAGCACTTCATCAGTAACCGCGAGGCATTCGCTTATGATAAGGACAATGCAAATACGGGGTTCAGGTATGTTCAGCCTGCCGGGCGGGCGAATAAGGCTAAGCCCGTCATTGCGATAAAATAGAAGCTAGAAGTCAGGAGTCAGGAAGAGGTTAAACGCTGATTCGGTGATTTTAGGAAAAGACAAGTAGAATATTTTAACGTAAGGACATGTTATGAGAAAATCGGTTTTGGTGCTTGGGGCGGTGGTGGTTTTTGGGGTTTGTTTGGCTGCGGGGGCGGTGGCGCTGCCTGATGTGGCCAAGATCATTCCGGCAGATACGATATTTCTGATCAGTGCGCCCGATTTCAATTCACTGCAGGGCGGGTGGGAGAAGACAAGCTATTATAAATTTTACAAAGATCCGGCGATGGCGGGATTTGTAAATGATCTTCGTGATAAATGGACCAAAAAGATTTTTTCCGACGTGGATTCCAAGGAATTCGCCGCGTTGATAAATGATATCAACTCGCTGCCCAGCGGCAAGGTTGCCTTGGCCGCCGTTGCCGGTGAAAAAGCAAAGCAGGGCAAGGGGGATGTAGAGGCGCTGGCGATAATTCAGTGGGGATCCCACATCGCCAAGGTAAAGACAGCGGTCGAGAAGCATGTTTCTCGGATGGTCGAAAGCGGCAAGAGCAAAAAAAGCAAAGAGCAGTTCAAGAGCTACGATATCATCACTCTTGAGACAAAGGGCGAACCGGCTGAAAAGGAAATCCCAATAGAAATGCAATCCGACGGCAACAACGGGGTAAAGGAATTCGCTTACGCAGAGCCGATGGCGGATGATGACGATTCGGAAAACGAATTTACGATTCCCAGCGGGCCCGATGAGAATGAGCCTGCTGTTGAAATAACCGAGCCGAAAGAGGCTGATAAGACCAGTTACGCTATAGTAGGCGATACGCTGCTGCTTGGCGATAGTGCCGAGATGGTCAAGTTCATGATAAGCCATATAGAAGGCGCAACCGGTTCGACTCTGGCAGAGGCTGGGCGATGCAGTGCGATTTTGGCTGGGCTTGGGACGGTGCATGATATTGATGTTTATGTCAACGTGCCGACTCTGCTGGGCATTGTTATGGCATCGGATACGTCGGGTCAGGCGAAGATGCAGTTTGCAAACTTTGGCCTTGATAACGTGGGCGATATTGGGATTTCCGTTGCCTTGGGCAGGACTGCGGGTGTGGGGCTTTCGATGAAGGGACTTTTCAAGGTAAACGGTGAAAAGAAAGGTTTTATCAAACTGATCGAGCCGGTCAACGCGCCGATCAAGTTGCCCAAATTTATAAACGCTTCTGCTGCCAAGATATCGGTGTTCAATTTTAATTTTGCCGCTGCATACGAAGAGTTATTCAAGCTGCTTAATAATATCTCGCCTGGCGCGGCCGCGATGCTCAATACGCCGCTTGTTCCGGCCAACCAGCAAGGCCAGGGCGGAGTTACGCTTAAGAAGGATGTGATCGACCACCTTGGTACCGGTGTCGTTGCGGCTGAAACGATAGTTAAGCCGTTTAAGAATGTGAGTGAGTCGAGCAAAATGATCTTCGGGATAGCGACAACGGATTCCAAATCGCTGGAGAAATCGCTTTCACTTTTGCACAACCAGTTCATCGGTCAGGGCAAGGGCGACGCAAAGCGAGAATTTATGGGCTATACAATTTATTCGCTGGGTAATATGCCGATGCTGCCCATGTTCGGAGGCAGGGGGCAGATGGCGGCCGTTGATAAAGAAGCACCTGCCGGCGTAAAGGAGGATAAGATTGCTTTTGCGGTAATACCGGAGTACGTCCTCATCGGCAGCGAATCGAATATTGAAGAGGCGATACGGCTGATGAATAACAAAGAGGCAAGCGGAATCGAAAACGCCAAGTGGCTCCTTCGGGCAAAGAAGGCTTTGCCGGAGAAGGTTGGGATAGCGAGTCTCTCGAATGACCAGGCGGCTATAGAATACCTGTGGTGGGTGGTTAAGCAAGGCAAGGTCAGCGACGCGGATATGCAATCGATGCTCATTGCCGATACGTTTAAGGATTACGCTGATTTCAAGCTGCTGCCGGAATTTGAAACAGTTAAAAAGTATTTCGGCGTGAGCAGTTCATATATGATCTCCAGGCCGGACGGTTTTTATTTCGAAGGGCAGGCGCTGGAAACGAAATAGTTATGAGTTGTTAATTTGTATTGAACCAAAACTCCGTGGGCGAGTGCCTGCGGAGTTTTTTTATTTGTGGACGCTCTGATTTGGAACAGGCTTATGGAAGAGATCGGCAGGGATAGCTTTTTTGTTGATCTTTTTGAAATAATCAAAGTGCTCAAGTATGGTAAAATTCGAGGTGTCTAGTTTGTATTTTGGGTCAACGAGCAGGTAATCGCCACGGTTATAATATTCAGAAGCGGTGTTGGGGTCGTCTGCGCAAAGTATCGGCCGGCCGAAATAGTAGACCAGAGAGGCGGGGACAAATTTATAAGCTGCGAGATTATTCTGAGATGGGATGGTGTCGCGCAGATGCATAGCGGATTTTTTCAGCGGAATGAATTCATCTGAAACATTAAGTATTTTACTGAGGAGCAGGCCAATGCTCAAGGCATAGCCAATGAAAATAACGGCGCAGAACGCTATCCGATTGTCGCGGCGATAGAACAGGACCGCAGCTGTGAGCGAAACGGCAGCGATTATGCATATAAGGAGCATGGGTTTAAAAAATTCGGAATTGGAGCGGTATGCGATAAGGAGGCATGCAACAAGGCCGACAGAAATTATTATGAAATGGCTCAGAAAAAAATTCCTTGTGAAGGCGGCGGTGGTATTGAGGCGTTCGAAGAGTATTTCTTTAAAGACGATCGCGCAGAGGATGATGATAGGTGGGATGACAGGGAGAATATAATGCCTCCTTTTGCCGCCGCAGAAGGACATGAACGCGAATCCGAGGACGAACCAGAGCCATAAGAAGAGAATGAGCTTTCGTTTTTCGATCCACTGTTTTAAGAATGGGGCTATCAGCGAAGCGATAACAAAGCCGATCCACGGCGCAGTGAGAGCGACCATTTCCGGGAGATAGAAAAATATGCTCCTGCTTTTGCTGTCAGTGACGAAGCGGTCGATGCTTTGGTCTTTCCAGACGGCGGCCCAGTTGGGGAGGGTTTTAATTATAATTATGGGCCAGGGGAGGATTATCGCAAGGAAAAGAACCGGCCCCGCGAGCGGAAGCATTTTGGCGAAGAGATTCCATTGCTTGTTGATTTGCGCATAGAGCAGCATCGGTGGAATTACGAAAAGAAATGGTACGGGGCCTTTGGCCAGGTTGGCCAACGCGAAACTGATCCAGAAAACCAGGGCCATAGTGACCTGTTGTTTGCGGGTATTGGCATTAGCGAAATCAAAAAAGGCCAGCAGTGATAACGCAGTGAAAAACGTAAGTGCGATTTCGGCTCTGCCGTTTTGGGCATACCTGAGAAAGGCCATGGAAGTGGACCACATCATGGCGGAGAGGACCGCTGTTGTAAATCCGAGCCAGCGATTTACGAAATAGATGATGACAGCGGTTGTAAGTATCGCGGCCAGTGCGCTGGGCAGACGGGTTGTGAATTCATCGATAGAGCCGGTGATTTTTGATGCGCCGACGACGAGCCAATACTGGAGCGGAGGCTTTTTGATTCGTGGCTCGCCATTCATGGTGGGGATGGCGTATTCATGGTTGGCGATCATTTCGCGGGCAGTAACTGAAACGTATGCTTCGTGGTCATCGAGCGGGGTGATGGTAATGCCCCTGAAAGCGCAAAGGCAACTAAATAGCAAAACGCCTAAAACAGCAATAAGCCGAAATTTTGCCGATATCGTGTCGGCAGAATCTTTAAGCATGGCAAAACTCCGAATTTCTAAGCGGATATGATCTGAATGATCTTCGAAAGATCGTTTGCAACCTCGATTGGCGGGTTAGCATACGGGCCTTGTTTTTCTTTGTGGTAATTGACAGTTACGTTTGGATCCTTTAGAGCATGCCCGGTGAGAATGCACGCGACGCGATCACTGGGGGAAATGATCTTTTCATCGAGTAGCAGTTTAAGTCCGGCGACGCTCGCGGCGGAAGCTGGTTCGCAGCCAAAGCCGAATTTACCCACCAGTGCCTTTGCGTCCTTGATCTTGTCATCATCGACAGATCGCACGATGCCGTTGCATGTTTCTAAGGCACGAAGACATTTTTTCAGATTTACCGGCCGTGATATTTCGATTGCGCTTGCGCATGTATGCGGGCTGAATTTTTTGGCGGTGAAATCGTTGTAGAGATCATTCACGACCTGCATATCAACATTGCCATTGTTCCATGTGAGTTTTTTTGTGTTGACGAGGTAGTCAAGGGTGTTTGCGCCGGCGGCGTTTATGATAGCCAGGCGCGGGATTTTGTTTATAAGGCCAAGTTCCTTGAGTTCGGCGAATGCTTTTCCAAATGCGCTGGAGTTGCCCAGGTTTCCGCCGGGTACGACGATCCAGTCGGGCACTTCGAAGTTCAAGGCTTCTATGATGCGGAACATTATCGTTTTCTGGCCTTCAAGGCGGAACGGGTTTAGCGAGTTAAGGAGGTAAAGACCCATCTGGGTGCAGACGTCCTGTACCTGTCTCATGCAATCGTCGAAATCGCCCGCGATCTGAAGGGTGGTTGCGCCGTAGTCCATTGCCTGGCTGAGTTTGCCGAACGCGATCCGGCCTGAGCCGATGAAGACCACGCATTTGAGACCGCACATCGCTGCGTAGAGTGCTACAGCCGCGGAGGTATTGCCTGTTGATGCGCATGCGGAGGATTTGGCCCCTATCATGCGCGCGTGTGAAAACGCGGCTGTCATGCCGTTATCTTTGAATGAGCCGGAAGGGTTGAGGCCTTCGTATTGGAGGAAAAGGTTTTCTGGTTTCATGCCGAGATGTTTGGCCAAGCCGCAATTTTGCTGGAGCAGGGTCTGGCCTTCGCCGATTGTGACCTTGTGCTTATCATCGCAGAAATTGAGCAGTTCGCGAAACCGCCACACGCCGGAATAATCCAGTGGTATATTGCGTGTTGCCCAACGTTTTGAAAAATCCGACATCTTTTTGGGAACAGCGATCTTCTCCCAGTTATAATGGATATCAAGCAAGTCGCCGCACTTGGGGCACTTGAAAAAGCTCTCCCCGCATCCAAAACTAGCTTTACAGGCCGGGTTTATACATTGCTGATAAGCAGCATCAGTCATTTTGTTTACTCCGAAAAATATAATCCTGAGATTATAAGAAAATAAAAATCAAAAATCAAAATGATAAATTAAACGAAAGAAGACTTGTTTACGCACCTTTGTTGAGGGTTTTTATCAAATCGGGCAGATCGGCCAAGGAGTCGATCTTGTGGACGGAGGGGGGGACGAGTTTGCCCTCATTTGAATGTGCGGCTTTGAGGATGGGGGTCATGCCGGATTTGAGGGCGCCGGCGATGTCCGTATCGAGGCGGTCGCCGACGAAGGCGATCTCTTTGGGGTCGAGTTTGAGGCGTCTTGCTGCTTCGCTGAAGATACGAATATTAGGTTTGCGCCAGGAAGTTTCGGAGGAATACATGCGGAGCGGGAAAAATTCCAGCATTCCGAACATCTGTAGATGGCGGTTTAATGAAGCATTGTTCAAAAACGTATTTGACACAATGCCAAGCGCAAGGCCCATGTCCCGTAATTTGGTGAGGGTATCGCGGATGTCCGGCTCGGCGACGGCGTGGTCGGAAAGAGGCTTATACCAAAGCCAGGCGACCTCCTGCCATTGCTCATCTGTGAGGTGAAAACCTAAACGGCTGCCGACGAACCTAAGAAGCCTGGTGGAATCAAAGTCTTTGCCCGACAGGCCAGACCAGGCTACGCGAAAATAAATTATCGCAAGATTCAAATACAAATACCGGCGAAAAGAAGGCATCTTCACGCCAGAGTGAAGCAGGTAGTCATAAGAGAGATACGCGCCCTGCTTGAAATACTCGCGTATGTTCACCTTCCCGAAGGTAAAGAGCGTGTCACCGAAATCGAAAAGTATCGCTTTTATCATTTTCTTAACGGCGGCAGTTCGGTTCCGAAGAGTTTTTCACACCATGCGACCATTTCTTCGTCGCTGATGGCGCTTATGCGGTCGGCGTCGTATTCGGCGTCGATGAGGTCCTTGATCTTTACGACGCGGGGGTCGTGCTTGGGTATATCAGTAACGTAACGTGATTCGATCCAGTGTTTTATGCCGGCCGCCCCGCTTTTATCAGTTATAGCTACGCCAACGGGACGTTTGAGAATCGTGTTGGTGTCGAAGCAGTTATAGATCTCTTCATTTTTAAGAAGGCCATCGGCATGGATGCCTGCGCGTGTGATATTGAAATCCCTGCCTACCAGCGGGTAATTCGCGGGGATATCAAAGCCGAGTTCTTTGCGGGCGTAATTTGCCAGTTCTGTGATGGCGGCATAGTTGACCTTTGGATTCATTCCCTTTATCTGGGCATGTTCGATGATCATGGCTTCGAGCGGGGTGTTTCCTGTTCGTTCACCCGAGCCGAAAATTGCGCCATTGACCGACGCGCACCCATAAAGCCATGCAGTCGAGCCGCAGATGAGAGTCTTATGAAAATCATTATGCCCATGCCATTCGAGGCAGTCGGCCGGGACGCCTATTTCCCGCAGACCATGCACTAGCTTTGGTACACTGCGTGGCAGGGTCGCCTGGGGATAAGTTACGCCGAAGCCAAGTGTATCGCAGAGGCGAATTTTAACTTTGCTCTTATATCGGCGGCCAAGGTTCATAAGTTCGTCCGCGAACGGAAGGATAAATCCTTCAAAATCCGCGCGGGTAATATCCTCAAAATGGCACCTTGGAATCACGCCGATGTCGAGAGCGGCTTTTGCGATATCGAGATAGCTTTGGAGAGCCTGGCCGCGGGTCTTGCGGAGCTTTAAAAAGATATGGTAATCGCTGGCGGAAGTAAGAATGCCTGTTTCAGCAAGTCCCATATTTTTAACCAGTTTGAAATCCGCTTCAACCGCGCGGATCCAGCCGGTGATCTCAGGGAAGCGGTAATTGCGTGCCTTGCAAAGTTCGACTGCTCGTTTATCTTTATCGGAGTACAAAAAAAACTCACATTGCCGGATCAGGCCGGTGCCGCCATCGATCTCGTGGAGCAGATCATAAAGCCGTAATATCTGTTCCGGCGTGTAAGGCGGACGGGCCTGCTGACCATCGCGGAAGGTTGTGTCGGTTATCCAGATATCATCCGGTATTTCGTATGGGACATCCTGGCCATCGAACGTTACCTTTGGGAACTCGGAATATGGGTATATATCCCTGTAAAGGTTTGGTGATTCGGTTTCAACTAGTTTGATATTTTTATGACCCATATTTTCTCTCCGGAAAATTGTCCGAATAATAGTAATACCGCCTTGAGCTGTCCGTAATTAAACGGAGCCCCTGAATGAAGCGTGGCTTGTTAGTAGCCGAGGTGGGAGTCGAACCCACACGCCCGTGAGGACAGGGGATTTTAAATCCCCAGCGTCTGCCATTCCGCCACTCGGCCTAAAGCCAAACGATTATACAGGTGATGCTGTTTTTTGCAAAACAATTTCAACATGCGCCCGTTTGACTGCGCAACTGAAGCGGCACGTTTTGGCCGTTTTCAGCATTGAAACAGGCGTTTGGGCGTTTGTAGAGCTTTACTAATCGCCCGGCGTGTGTTTTTTGCGAATATATGAAACTTAATTTGCCGTTTAAGTGAATCGCAATCGGCATCTTTTTTATCGCATTCTTCGAGAATTTTGAGGGCTTCTTCGGCTTTGCCGCAATTAAGCTGTGTGCGTGCGATATTTCTCAATAGCTCCTGATCGTCAGGATCAAGCCGAAGGGCGTTTTCAAAGAACTCGTTGGCGTTGTCATATTCACCTTTCATCGCTGATGCGATTGCCAGGAAATGATATGCCTGGGCGCGATTTTCATCATTATCCAGCACCTGGAGGGCGCAGTTGATCGCCGAATCGGTTTGCCCATGCTTAAGCAGTACCGAGCTCATTGAAAGCAGCACATCGGGATCATCAATTCCGATTTCGAGTTCCCGTTTGAGATATTCCAGTGCGGCGGGCACATTATTCTGTCCCAACTCGCAAAGCGCAAGCCTGAAGCGCGGGCCGGGATAGTTGTAGTCGATATCCGACGACTGCTTGTAGTATGCCATGGCTTCGTCCAGGTCGCCGGTCGTAAAGGCAACCTCGCCTAAGTAGAAAAATGCAGGAGCGTATTCAGGCGACAATTCGAGTATGCGGTTAAATTTTTCGCGGGCATTGTCGATCTCGCCATATTCAAGAAGAAATATTCCGTAGTCGAGGATCACTTCCAGTTCGCCGGGGTCTATCCGTATCTGGGCCAGAAAATGCTTTCTTGCCAGTTCGTGGTTACCTAGCGCCCAGTGTCCCTGTGCGATGCGGTAGTTGATCTGGGGATGAGTAGACTCAAGTTCAAATGTTTTGCTCCAGCACCAGATCGCCCGCTTGTATTGGCCGCGCGTAAATAGGCTGTTTCCGATATTGTAGTAGCACAGCGGGCAGCTGGAATTGATCTGCTGGGCCATGTAGAACATTTCTTCGGCTTTTTCGAAATCACCAAGTTCGGTATAAGTGATTATGCGGTTGCAATATGCCGGCTCAAATTCCGGGTACATTTCCGTTATCTGCTCGAACGTCGTTATGGCCATGTCGTACCTGCCGGTGCGAGTGTAATCGACGGCAAGATCGTTGAGTATTTCGGGGTCGTCAGGCGTCAGTTCAAGGGCGGCTTCATAGGCCGAAATGGCCTCATCAAAACGCTCCATGGCATCGAGAGTGATTGCGCGATTGAAATGCAGTGCGCTGTTGGAGGGATTGAGCTGGATTGCACTATCTAGTTCGCTAAGGGCTTTAGCCATCGCACCATTTTCATAAAGTTCGTACGCAGCCAAAGCCTTTAGCTGGGCCTGATCCCAAAAATCGTATTCGAAATCCTCGTTATTCATCGTCGATCCCTCAATTTTAATCTACACTGAATTTATCGAAAAAAAGGGCATGCCGCTTTAAAACGAAGTCCCAAAATGCCGTATTTAGGGCAAAAAATCACCCGCAATAAATTGGTTTGGCAAAATAGAGGGCTCCGTCTTATAATATTGAGTCTTAAATGGCAGATCTAATTTGGAGCTGATATGATCAAAGAATACAAAGGTCAGTTGAACGCGGGCAAAGGCAAGTATGCTATCGTCATAAGCCGATTTAATGAATTAATTACATCCAAATTGTTAGGCGGCGCTATCGACAGCCTCCAGCGCCACGGAGCCAAGGATGAACAGATCGAAGTCGTCTGGGTTCCCGGCGCTATCGAAATTACGGTAGCCGCAAAGCGTCTTGCCCAGAGCGGCAAGTTCGTAGCCGTTATCTGCCTTGGCGCGGTGATACGCGGGGCGACAAATCATTATGATTACGTCTGCCAGCAAGTATCCAGGGGCGTCGGCCAGATTAATTATGAAACTGGCGTGCCCACAATATTCGGCGTTCTTACATGCGATACTATCGAGCAGGCCGTGGAACGCGCCGGCACGAAGGTCGGCAATGCGGGTGCAAACGCCGCGGTGAGCGCCATCGAAATGGCCGATCTGCTCAAACAGTTTTAATTTTGAACGTTCTTATACAATTTAATATTGGGAATCAGCGTGGATAAGAGAACCGAGGCCAGGGAATTAGCGATGCAGGCCCTGTATCAGCTTGATGTGCAGGGAGATCATTTGCTGGGCCAGATAGATCGATTCTTTCTGCTCAGCTGTGAAGATGATCTAACCCGTCAGCTTGCAAGACAGTGGACTCGGGGCGCCTGGGAACATATCAAGGAATGCGACGGCATTATCGGATCGGCTATCCGCAAATGGCAGCTTTCCAGGCTTTCGCAGGTAGATAGAAGCATATTGAGGCTTTCTGTTTATCAACTTAAGTTCTGTCCCGATATTCCGCCCATAGCCGTGATCAACGAAGCCATAGAGCTTGCGAAAAAATTCAGTACTGAAACAGCCCCGGCGTTCATCAATGGAGTTCTCGATGCTGTCAGAAATACTCTAAAAAACCCACCCCAAATTACCCAGGATTCTCCAGAGGAAAACATTTGAGGACCATAGCCGTTTTAAATCAAAAGGGGGGTGTCGGCAAGACGACTACAGTCGCCAATACCGCCGCTGCTCTTGCAAATGCTGGAAAAAAGGTGCTGGTGATAGATCTTGATCCGCAAGCGCATCTTACTATTCATCTGGGCATAGAACCATCTTCGATAGATGCGGGTGTATACGGCGTACTCACTCAAAGTGCAAAAGCTGTTGATGCGATCGTGCCTGTGCGGGAAAACCTCTCGCTCCTTGGCGCATCGATTGACCTCGTTGGGGCAGAAACCGAGCTTGTAAGCGTTGTTGGTCGTGAGATAATACTTCGCGAGGCGCTTGATGCGGTTAAGGACAGTTATGATTTTATCATTATAGACTGCCCGCCGTCGCTGGGGCTTCTTGCCCTTAATGCCCTTGCCGCATCGACCGAAGTG
>Ga0208789_1001163_pt1 | contig 16537 bp, 13 predicted proteins | sample Methanotroph_Enr_FD_187368 | JGI IMG/M metagenome (GOLD analysis project Ga0208789, IMG submission 187368) | Enriched soil microbial communities from Old Woman Creek wetland in Ohio, USA - Methanotroph_Enrichment_5 (SPAdes) (version 2) | ecosystem: Environmental > Terrestrial > Soil > Wetlands...
ACACTTATCATGACACTTGGAAAAGAATTTTTTGACAATTTAGACAAAATAGAAAAATACAAAACCAATCCTCACTTATGGGGTTTCTTTGATTCAATTGACAAGATTGAAAAATTGTACGAAGCAATAAAAGATGAGAAAAATGAAACTTCATCAGAAATTTCTAAGCTCGACAGACAAGCAAAGGAATTGACCCGGATTCTGGAAGAAAAAAAAGACGAAATTGCTATGCATACAAAAACACAAGATGAATTCGATGCCGTGTATGAATGCATAGATTATTTAGACAACCAGTTTAATTAATTGCAACGCTATCCTTTCATTACTGGGTTGGATTTGTAGTACCACACTCAAATCCTGTTATTTAGGTGCTATTGATATTTAGAAACCGGTGCTATAATGATGCCGGTTTTTAAAAAAAATATCTGACTCACTGAACAAATTTAATCCTTTAACAGTTTTTATAAAACCTCTGAATCTGTTTGACAAATTCGGGTAAAATGTGTTTACCTTTGTAAAAAATAGTTAAAACAATAAATAATAAAAATCAATATGGCTGTATTAGTAGGAAAAAAAGCGCCTCAGTTTGAGGCAGATGCCGTAATAAATGGTGGCGAATTTGTTGAGAAATTTTCACTCGCTCAGTATATCGGCAAAAAACATGTAGTATTTTTCTTTTATCCCCTCGATTTCACCTTTGTGTGCCCTACCGAAATCATTGCATTTCAGGACAAACTTGCCGAATTCGAAAAACGTAACGTACAAGTTGTAGGTTGCTCGGTCGATAGTAAATTCTCACATTGGGCCTGGCTCAATACCGAGAAAAAAGCAGGTGGTATTAAAGGAGTTACGTTCCCATTGGTTTCGGACCTTTCAAAAACTATTTCCGAAAATTATGATGTATTAGCCGGTGAATGGGAATACGACGAGGATGAAGATTATGTTGAATTCAATGGGGATGCTCTTGCTTACCGTGGACTGTTTCTCATTGATAAGCAAGGTGTTGTTCGTCACCAGGTAGTTAATGACCTGCCTTTAGGTCGTAGTGTTGAGGAAACCCTGCGTATGGTTGATGCACTCCAGTTTTTTGAAGAAAACGGTGAAGTTTGTCCGGCCGACTGGCACAAAGGCGACGAAGGCATGAAAGAAACTGCCGAAAGTGTTGCCTCATACCTTGGCAGGCATTAATATCGAAATACAATAAATGTAAAAACCGGTCTTGAGCCGGTTTTTTTATGCGAATTGTGTTATGATAAATCTGTATGGATAGAAATAAAATACCAGGAATTAAAACAAATCCGCCAGTTTTTTCAATTCTGCCAATTGCAGGTTAGTCAGGCTGTCGGGGATAATATTTGCTGAACGGCACATAAAATAAATACGGGCCGATTTTGCCAGAATATCAATTACATCGAACGTATCGGCAATGCTCTTGCCAATTGCAAAAACACCATGTTTCTCCCACAAAGCAACATCATGCTCCTCCAATGCTTTTATTGTTTCCATGGCAATATCAACTGATCCGGGAAGGGTGTACGGCACAAAACCAACGCCTTTTGGCACAAAGACGATGGTTTCGGGATGCATGCCCCATAGCAGCTTGTTGAGTGCATCCTGCTTGCAGAATTCTTTTGCATGTGTTAATGCCACCAGTTCAGTGGCATGGGTATGTAACACAACTTTCTCGGAACTGCCCCGTTCAGCAATCATCTGATGTATTCCCAGGTGGGTCGGGAGTTCCGATGTGGGCATGAAGTTGGTCCCATCAATTTTTTGGGAGGTGATCCAATAACCGTTAGCCTCCCCGTTGAGTTTGATAATAAGAGCATTCTTCATCGGTTTACGGGCCAGGTCGCGCATGCGCCTTCCGGTGCCGGTGACAAAAAAATATTGATTGGCAAGTTTTGGATAGGTCAATGCAAGTTTAAAAAATGGATTGGATTCAAATTCTATGATTTCCTGTTGAACTAAATCAGTAATATTGACTGAAATATTTCCGGCATTGCGTTCGGCCCAACCTCGTTGCCAAAGGTATCCGGCTATTTCGGATGTTTCGCTAACAACACGTTTTAAAGCTTTATTCTGGTTCAGGTAATCTTTCATAGTGCGAAGAATCAATAGGGTTAGAATTACAAATCAGATATTTTGTGCCAGGCTGGAAACGTATTCTGAATTTACTCTATTTGCCACAGCTGTATTAAACTGAAACACCTCCCAGCTTATCAGCCCAGTTCTCTGGAAAGCCATTGAAATAGTTTTCCCATTCGCGGTCGTATTTTTTACGATACCAGCGGCTATAAATTACCCTTGCCAGTGACGGAACTCCAACTACTAGAAGATAGATTGGCCCAAGAATAACGGATTGACGGGCATGCCCCGATTCATGCATCCGGCAGTCATTTATAAGGTGTGAAAAACGGTTAGCGGAGGGTGTCCAGAAAATAAGCCAACCCAGGCTCACTCCCGTATTGGGTGTTTCGATATAAAAATGATGTGCTTCCTTTTCTGTTGTTATAATCCGTCGCCTGGTTTTCATGATTACAAATACCACAAAGCCCAAAAGGTTCTGAGGTAGTTCCCATATAAAAAGTAAGGGCAGGATCAGGAATTGAAACTTTTCTCGCATTTATAAAACCGGTTCGTATTTTTCCACGTTAAACATCAGAAGAAGACTGTTTAATCAATTTTCAGATCAAGCCATTTCTCAAAAGTATCAATTACCAATTTGTGTTGTTCAGGGCTGAGTGTTGCAATTTTTGCGCCATGCGTTCCGCCCGCCTGGACCATTTTCAAGCTTCCACTTCCGGGTTTAATATCTGCCGCTGTCGCACCCCAGGGGTCATCTTCCCCATAAATAAAAATCATGTGTTGCGGGTTGCCTGCCATGAATTTCCTGAGCTTTTCCTGGTATGTGGGGTCCCATACAATCTGCACATTTTTCGGTACAAAAACAGAATTGGGATAGTCCTTGTTTTTCAGGTATTTTCTGAAGGGTTTCTCGTCGTATTCGTAATATCCAAGCTGAGTATAGAATTGATAATTAGCTGGTTGGTATGAGTTGGCAGCTTCGGTGTACCAGAAAGGAGATACAATCTGAACCAGGTAAAGCGCCATTTTGCCAGGAGAAGCAGTTCTCAGATCCGGTAATTTGGTTTCGTCGGCAGTATATTGCCAGAATGAGAACGGAAATTCAAGTACGGAATAATCATAAGCTGATTCTTCATCAATGTGGGTGAATTTAAACCCGTTTTTAGCAGCAATCTTCATCCATTCAGGTAAGACTGTTTTCTTGTTTTTCAGCAAGTACAACTGAATATCCTTGATATGCCTACGTTGGTCTTTGGTGCCTACTTTCTTAAAATGAGCATCAATGCGCGGATCAAGCCTTGAATAATTTATGGGCGCAACATACGGGATGGTCACATCCACATCATCGGGATAAAAAACCTTGTATTCAGTAGCTGTCTGACCACCTTTACTCACTCCGCTTGCAATCCATTTGCCTTTATAAACCTGTCCGAAGAGTTGTCGGATATAATGATAATCGCCTGCATCCTGTTCGGCTGTAAGGTATTTCCAATCGATAGGGTTGGGAGTCGAAGGCCCGAAATAACGGTGTTCAACGTAGAGTTGATTCGCATTCAAAAGTCTGGTCGGCTCCGACATGGTGTTAGATGTTACCCAATCAGCACCGTAGCCTTCGGTTTCCATTACGGTTGGTTTATCAAAGCCTTCGTGCCCTACAAAAATGCGTTGTTTAAATATCGTTCCATTCGAATTGGTATGATCGACCTTCTGCGGAAGCATAATTATGTAAAATTCCTTAAATGCAGTAGTATCCTTTTTTTCGATCTCAATGCCGGGAATTGTTTTCAGGAATTTCAACAATTCGCTTTCCTGGGCAACAGTAAGTAATGGCAGAAGAAAAAGGACGAAAATGAGCAGGCGAATTGATTTCATAGCAGGTCAGGTAGAAAAATGAAAGACAAAAATATTCATTTCATTTCAATTGCCAATACCAGGTTATAAAATCACTTTTTTAATAACTTTGCGGAATTGGTTATAAAGCTATATGGCCAACCCCTAAATCCCAATGTCATGTAGTTAAGCATTAGCTGATTTAAGGACAAGGATTATTCGCTCATTACCTATTTTAAAAGGTGCTCATGAGTCGCTTTGCTTGTTAACGATTTAAGATGTAAGATGTACATAGTTGATTTAACGAAACTTCGAAAATCAAAAATCGATGTTCCTTGTTCAATATTCAAATGAAACATCCTTAACTAAATGACTTTATCCTAAATCCTAACCCCTAACCCCCAGATTTATGATTCTTCCACGCGAAGAAGCTCTTGGATTGCTTCGGAAATATGTAAAGAATGAAAAAATGATTGCCCACAGCCTGGCTTCGGAAGTAGTGTTGAAAGCACTTGCAATTCACCTTGGCCGTGATGCCGAAGTCTGGTCGCAAGCCGGGTTGCTTCACGACCTGGATGTGGAAGTTACCCATGCAGATGCCTATACCCATGGCCCTGAGGCTGCAAAATGGCTGAAGGAAATGGGCATTGACGATGATATTGTGGATGCTATCGGGATGCATAACGAAATTGCCTCCGGTAAAGAACGAACCACTGAATTTCAGCATGCATTGGCTGCCGGCGAAACGATAACCGGGCTTATCATGGCAACGGCTTTGGTATATCCTGACAGGAAACTCGCATCAGTTAAAACAAAATCGGTTGTTAAACGCATGAAAGAAAAAGCTTTTGCAGCTTCCGTAAAACGCGAAAATATCCTGGAATGTGAAATGATAGGTATTCCAATTGATCAGTTTGCCGCTATTTCCATTGCCGCTATGACCGAAATTGCCGGAGAAATCGGATTATAGATTCAGAATAATTTTTTATAAAATTAGTATCGGTAAGTGGGCACTAATTATCTATAATTGAGCGTTAATAAAGTTCCCGCTTTCCTTTTCAGAAATGAATCGACCTCCGAAAAGATGTAGAATATCCAATGAATAACCTCAAATCCTGAACCGATCCGCCTTAGGCGGAGAGCTCACCAAAGGTAAACCTTGTAATCCTGTAACTTTGTACCTCTGTAACTCTGTAACTCTGAAACCCTTAAATCACCAACACCTGAATCCGAACCCTTTTTGCTGATATCATGATAAAAACTTTTTTTGATAAAATACCACCCATTCTTAAGAACAAATACCTGCTCACGGGCTCAGTTTTCCTGATATTAATGCTGTTCCTTGACCGCAACAACCTGATTTCGCAGTATAAAATGAAAAGGGAACTCAGCGGGCTGAAAAAAGAACTGAAGTTCTACCGGGATCAGGCAGAAAAAGATAGTATCGAATTTAGCCGCCTGATGGGAGATTCGCTGGAGCTGGAAAAACTGGGGCGCGAAAAATATCTGATGAAACGCGACAGCGAGGACATATACATTATTGTAAGAAAGCCTGCTGTAAAGAAATAACTAACCTGGAAGCAGTGTATTTGTTTACCTGATTTAAAATAATTCTCAATGAAAACTTCTCTTATAAACATATTGGTTTCGGTTATAATGCTGGTTGGGTTAAGCCTTAAAAGCCAGAATTTGACTGTAAAAATGCCTGTTGATCCGGAAACAAAGCTGATTACCTATAAAGAAGTGGTTTCCTCTGCCGGTACCGCCAGCGAGCTCTATAACCGTGCCATCGAATGGATCAATAAGCAATACAAAAACCCGGTGGATGCCACCAAGGTGCGCGACCAGGCTAGCGGGGTAATTGAAATTATACATCGCATCGAACTCACTCAAAATGTCCAGGGTGCTACATTATTGGCAGGTGTGGTGGATTATTCCATGAAACTGGAATTGAAAGAAGGTCGCTACCGTTATACGATAACACGTTTTAATGTTAAAGATATTTCGCGCCAGCCACTCGAGCGCTATATGAATAAAAAGGACCAATCGTATGTTCCAGCATGGGACGATTACCTGAAACAGGTTGATGAATTTACGCACAAACTGATTGACAGCCTCAAACTGGGAATGCAACCACCGACACCTAAAAAACCAGATGTGTGGTAAAGCGTTAGTGTAAACGATAATTTATTTCAGTACACTTACACGTTTTACTCCGGAATAATTAACCTTTTTAACATCTTGCAGGTAATCCAGCAATGCTTGGGCTGAGGTGTTGTAATTGGTTGTGCCGGGATCTTTATGGTCGAATTTATAGCTGGCTGCAATATAGCTGTTGAGTCCTACTGTATAGGTTTTGTTTGTATCCAGCAGGTTACCTGATTTATCTTTCATTTCAACATCAGTGCATAATCCTTCAGCGTTTACAATTACACTGTAGCTCATCCCTGAAGGTACCAGGTCGATGGACTTATTGCGGTTGTATGAATTGCAAATCAGCGATTTTATTTCCTCATACGTCAATGTGTATGTAACTACCTGGTTGCCAAAAGGATCGAGGCGGAAAATATCTTTAAGTGTAATATTGCCTTGTGGTATTTTCGAAATGCGGATTCCACCGCCATTCTGGAAAGCAAAATCCACGTTCATACGTGAAGTAATGGCATCTGTCATCATGCAACCAAGTTCTTCGTGGTTGCTGAATGGGGTTTCTGCATAGGCTACAACGCGGTTCATTTCTTCGTTGCTGTTGTATTTGTCGATCATAGCCTGCACTTCGGGATCGGTTTTCGAAATGCTTGCCAGGGGAACGAGTTCGTATCTGCGATCCGTGATTTTTCCTTTTTTAACCTGGAGTGTGGTAATCCCTACGTTTCTCAGGTACGATCCTGTCTGAACTATCATAACACCATTTACCATCATGGGCTTTGACATGGTGGTGTGTGAATGCCCGCCGATAATCAGATCAAACTGGGGATAATCCTGTGCAAGAACCTCGTCGTCCTCCACACCAAGGTGAGTAAGGCCAATCAGCATTCCGTATTTTTTTTTCAGCCATAAAAAGTCTTTGGCTTTTTCAATTCCGTTAGTGAATTTAAGACCTTCGAGCCGCGATGGATGCGAATCGGGCAACCCATTCTCTCCTAATTGAATCAGAGCCAGGAAAGGGAGTTTTATTTTCCCGGCTTTCAGGATAACGTATGATTCGGGTTGCTTTAACACGGCTCCTGATGCATCTATATTACCGCTGATAAACGGGAAAGTGGCCTGTTGACGGCGTTTGTTCAGCAGTTCCTGGCCCATATCAAATTCGTGATTTCCTATTGCAGTAACATCAAAATGAAGTTTATTCATCAGTTCAATCATGGGAAAACCTTTGTCGGGATACATATCCACAATCGGATTTCCGGTAAAATTATCACCGGCTGAAACCAGGAAAACATATTTGTGCGTCTTGCGCAGGCTGTCGGCCAGGTATGCCAGTTTCCCGAAATTATCGATACTGGAATGCATATCGTTAGTATGGAGGATTATGATTTCAGTTAATTTCTTGCTTTTCTGTGCAACCGATTGGTTGTTAGTTGTGTATAACGCAAAAACAACTATTAAAAGGATCAGGGATTTCAGTTTCATAGGGTGTTCAGTTTAAATCATTCGAAAAGTAAATTCAGATTGGTTTATTTAACAAAGATAAAAGTCTTATTGATCATTTAAGCAATCAGGGTTTAAATTGATACTAAGATCACCTGGTAGTTCTTCTTTTATTGATGATTCTGATTTCCGCGGATAATTTTTAAGAAATCATCAAATAAATACTCACTGTCAGTTGGGCCGCTGGAAGCTTCGGGATGGAACTGAACAGAGAATACAGGCCTTGTTTTGTGCCTGATTCCTTCGTTGGTCCCGTCGTTCAGATTTTCGAAAAACGGTTCCCAATTATTTGAGAGTGATTTGTTATCGATTGCAAAACCGTGATTCTGTGAGGTTACGAACGCTTTGTTGGTACCACATTGCAATACAGGTTGGTTGTGACTGCGATGCCCGTATTTTAATTTGTAGGTATCAGCGCCCGAAGCCAGGGCAAGCAATTGGTTTCCAAGGCAAATTCCAAATATGGGAGTATCCTGCTTAAGTGATACTGCAAGATGATTTATAGTGGTATCACACATCTTTGGATTACCCGGGCCATTTGAAATAAACAAGCCATCGTAATTTTCATTTGAGTAGTCATAATCCCAGGGGACACGGATCACCGTTGTATCGCGTTTCAAAAAATGCCTGATAATGTTGTATTTTACGCCGCAATCCACCAACAAAATCCGGGTAGAACCTTTACCATAAGTTATAACTTTATCAGTACTCACTCCGGCAACAAGATTCTCAGTATTCGGATCATGAAATCCCGGATCGTTACCATCGAAAACAATTTTTCCCATCATCGCACCTTTTTCGCGGATAATCTTTGTCAACTCACGCGTATCGATACCATATAAGCCCGGAATACGGTGCTCTGTCAGCCAGTCTCCAAGGCTTTTTTTTGCACTCCAATGGCTGTATTGTTCTGAATAGTCCGAAACGATAAGCGCTGTAACCTGAATGCGTTCCGACTCAAAATAATCGGGTAATCCATCAATCATCACGGCCTCAGGTACGCCATAGTTCCCGATAAGGGGATAAGTCGCTACCATAATCTGTCCGGCATAAGAAGGATCGGTCAGGCTTTCAGGATACCCTGTCATGGACGTATTAAAAACTACTTCACCGGCGACAGATCCTTCATAGCCAAAGGATTTGCCGGTAAACACGGTGCCATCTTCAAGTACAAGTTTTGCTGTGATTTCATTTGCCATTATGCTGTTTTTCAGTGTTAAACATTGTATGAATAGGGAACGTTCAGGATTTTCACTATGCAATATATTTTCAGGTCTGAGCCTGTTCCATTTTCAAAAATCCAAATCAAGCTTTTGTGCGTTAATATTATTCTTATACACAAGCAGGGATTGCTGAGTATATCAACAACCCCCTGTTAATTCAGGAATTCCAGGCTTATTGCAAATGCAATAAAGTGCAAATTTAAGCTATTTGAAGATGTTCACGCTTAATTGCCACCAATGATCTGCATTAGTTCGTCGAGTTTAGGCGATAGGATTATTTCAGTCCTTCTGTTTTTCGCCCTATTGGCAGCCGATGTATTAGGCTCAACGGGTAAAAATTCGCCGCGGCCTGATGCTACAAGCCTGGTTGGATTTATTTTGCCGTTTGCAAGCAATATTTTCACAATGGATGTGGCACGCATCGTGCTCAGATCCCAGTTGTCTTTAACCTGGTTCTGGCTTATTAAAGGCACATTATCGGTATGACCTTCAATAAGAATGTTGATATCTGGGTTATTCTCCAGCACTTTAGCCAGGTTCTTTAGCGCAGCAATACCATCATTACTTACATCCCATTTGCCAGAAGCAAAAAGTAGCTTTTCTTCCAGCGAAACGTACACTTTACCTTCTTTCATATGTACAGTAAGTCCTTTGCCTTCGAAGCCCATAAGTGCATCGGCGACAGCTTTTCGCAAGGCATTGGTGATAGAATCTTTTCTGTGCAAGGCCGACTGAAGTTCAACCAGATTTTTACCTTTTACATCAAGTTCAGCCTGCATGGCCTTCAAGCGGTCTTCACGAGCCAGCAGTTTATCCCTAGATGCTTTTAATTCGGCCATAACTTTTTCGGCATCTTCGAAATTTGCCGAAAACTGCGATTTAAGCAATTCGTTCGAACGATCAAGTTCGTTGTAGTCAGCGGTAAGCAAACGCAACATGGAACCGAGCCGTGACGTGTCTGCTTTAAATTGTGCAACATCTTTTTTGTAGCGTTGATTTTCAGATGAAAGTTCATTAACCTGGGTGCTGAGCTCATCAACTTTCCCATTCAGGCGGGTACTTTCCTCATTGCATTTTGCAGTCAGTTCTTTGTATTTTTTCGTGGAAACGCAAGACGTAAAATTGCCTGCCAAAAGAACAATAACCAGTAAAGTGATTGCCTTTCTTAAAATTAATTTATTCATAATGTTTAAGTTGTAGAAATTAATAGAAGTATGAATCCTTAAAGGTCTATTTCAAGCAAAGCGGGGCAATGATCGGAATGAACCGCCAGGGGCATGATAACAGCCCGTTTCATTTTTTGTTCCAGTTCATCGCTCACCATGTTATAATCAATTCGCCAGCCCAGGTTCCGGCTTCGTGCACCGGCACGATAACTCCACCAGGTATAATGATGAGGCTCTTTTACAAAATACCTGAATGAATCGATAAAGCCGGAATTGAGAAAACCTGTCATCCATTCACGCTCTTCAGGAAGAAAACCGCTGCTCGTTGCATTACGTATCGGATCATGGATGTCAATTGCCCGGTGGCAAATGTTGTAATCACCTGAAATTACCAGGTGAGGACGGCTTTGTTTTAGTTCAAGGATGTAATTCTGAAAATCGGCGAGCCATTGCATTTTAAAGGCCTGGCGATCTTCACCTGTTGTGCCCGAAGGATGATATACCGAAATCACGCTTTTATCGCCGAAATCAGCCCGGATAAGCCTTCCTTCGAAGTCGTATTTCGTGATACCCATTCCATATACAACCTTATCGGGTTCAGTTTTGGAAAGTATGGCCACGCCACTGTAACCTTTTTTCTCGGCCGGAAACCAGTACGTATGATATCCTAGTGCCTCAAATTCGAAGAGGGGAATCTGATCCGGATTGGCCTTGATTTCCTGAAGGCAAACAACATCAGCATCTGATGCTTGCAGCCATTCGAGAAAGCCTTTGCTGATAGCGGCCCGTATCCCGTTTACATTATAGGTGATGATCTTCATACAAGCTATTTTTCGCTTGCAAAAGTAAGAGTAAATAGATAGGAAATATTTTAATATCAATACAAGTTATACAGAACTAATCAACATTTGTTCAGAAAAGCTTCTTGCAAAGATAACTCAGGCAATGGTCAATCCCGCTTGGAACTTGAAGCTTGGTCCCACCGCAGCGGGATGAGACTTAATGAATGCGGAAATTTATCCCGTTTTCAGTATAAATTATTGTAGTTTGAGAAATCAGGTTATCCCGGGTGGAGCTGCAGTTCCAGGCGGTAAATATTTTTTCATGAAGGATGCATGCTGTAATTGATGTTTCTTTTATGTTCAAAGGTTAAAGAGTAAAATCTGGTTTTTCACTCATTTTAAGCAATTGTATAGATTTTGGAACGAATGTGTCCCGAAATGGACTTATACAGGTAATTGTCATATATGCCATACATACGACAAAAGCATTATTTATGATTAGATAAGTAAGTGAATAATAAACAGATAGGTATTTAAATATAATTGAATAGAACCTTGGCAGGGTTATTGTTTTTCAGTCATTTACTCTTTCCTGAAAAAAGGAAAATACTAGTTTACTGAATAAAGCTCAGATGATGGACGAAAGTTACACAGGTAGAAATTTATTAACAGTGTCAGAGATTTCGGCTTACCAATTGGTGAACGTTCTTACTGACGCTGCTTTTGTTTGCGATCATACAGGACGAATTGTTGCATATTCTGAGCAGGTAATCCCGTTCTTCGGTCTGATTGATAAAGGAAAGATTTTAGGAAGCAGCTTCCAATCTTACATTGCACATGAGCATATTGACGAAGCATATTTTATTCTGTTAAAAGCTGTAAATGAAGACAATAGCCGTTTAGCGGGCAAATTTCTCATACGCAAAGGCTTAAGCAAAACATTTTATGCTGACATTGCTTTTGCATCTATTGTTCCTGAGACTAAAACAGATAAATATATTCTGGTAACATTCCGCGAAGCTCCGTTAGCTGATTCCGGGGTTGAAATTTTACATAAAAAAGACGTCAGGCTTTCCCGCTTACTCGAAACTTTAATTGGTCATGCCGACAATCAGGAGGACAGAACCCGTTACCTGGTGTCCCAAATTGGAGAAACTCTTGGTGCAACGACTTGTACTTACAATCGCTTCGAAAAAGACGACTTGTATCCCCTGGCTTCATGGGAATCGCCATTTAATCAGGGAATCAATCCGCAACTATGCAGCAAACAGCTTTTTGACCACTTAACTGATCAGGGTGAAAATAGTATTCTGATCCTGAAACCAGTACTTACTAAATTTCTGGCTTCGGAACCTTTGTATAATGAAGATTGGGGAGTCAAGGCAATATTAGGCGTTACAATCAGGAAAAATAATGCAGTGAATGGAATTCTGACTGCCGTTTTTACCTTCAACTATTCGTTCCCCGATATCGATAAGCTTTATATACAAACTATTGCACAGGTAATTGGGAATGCAGGAAGAGATACTATACAGGAGATTATATCGCCAGAGGTTTCGTTTCGTGACATGATCGATAGCATTACGGAACCAGTTTATATCCTTTCAGCAGATGGTATTCTAATGGAAGTGAATAAATGTGCCGCAAAGTATCATAGTTTGGAGAGGGGAAAATTAATCGGGCAAACACTTTCTCATTTATCTGCTGAAGATAAAAATAATACGGAACTGGTTAATCAGTTATTTGAAAAGGCACTGAAAGGGGAACCCCAGAAAATTGAATGGTGGGGAAAAAATAAAAATGGTGAGGCATTTCCGTTCGAAATCAGTCTGTCAAATAGCAAGTATTATGATCATGATGTAGTTATTGCAACGGGCCGTGATTTAACAGAGACTAAAAAGGAAGTAGATGAATTGTTACGCCAGAATATCGAGCTTAAAGAGTCCAATTTAAGTAAAGATAAGTTTTTCGGCATTTTTGCCCATGACTTGAAAAACCCATTCCAGGGTTTGTTGGGATTCATCGATTTACTTTATGAAGATCTGGATGAACTAAGCAACGCACAGGTTAAAGAATACCTTGCAAATGTGCGTAGCGCTTCGTACCATACCTATACATTGCTCGAAAATCTGCTCGAATGGTCGAGAATCCAGAGCGGGAAAATGTCATTTACTCCTACTGTTTTTGACATTCGTGACGAGATCAGCTCGGTTATATCGATCCTCGATAATAATGCCATTCAAAAAGAAATTCAGCTTATTAATGAAGTAGATCCGGGCATTATGGTGGAAGCTGACAAGAACATGATTCACTCCGTGATACAAAACCTGGTAACGAATTCCATTAAGTTTTCAAATACAAAAGGCAGGGTTGTTATCCGGGGCCGGGTACCACAGACCTATGCAAAAGTTAAAAATTCGGGTGAATCTGACGAACGCATGTGGCTTGAGATCAGCATCGCTGACAATGGAATTGGGATACCCGATGAAATACTGCCCAGGCTTTTCAAACTTAACGGTCAGTATTCGCAGCCCGGAACTGCCAATGAACCGGGAACAGGTCTTGGCTTAGTGTTATGTCACGAAATGGTCGAGAAGAACGGAGGGCGTATTTGGGCTGAAAGTATCGCCGGGCAGGGTACAACCTTTATTTTTACACTCCCACTCGCTAACTAACCTATAGTTGGATTTGCGGGGCATCTGTATAAAAAATATAAAACGGGAATATACCTGGGAAATATTTTGTTTTTTATATTTCCGGCAACTGAAGTTTCGATTATAGTATATTGAATATCAATCTATTGAATTATTTTCTGACAGGGTTAAAACTCCTGAAACAGATCTTGCAAATCGTTCAACCAGCTCCAGATTAATACTATTTAAACTACATTTCCGGTGTGGCACAGGTTCTGTTTACTCCCTTTTCCTTTTATATACTCCTTGCTGAAATCTGAATTAATTTGAAAGATTGCATTGACAAATGAACAAAATACTTACAAAATAGTTATTAGAATTTTGCAGGTTGCAATTATGTTGCGATCTTTGCATGAGTTGCTGATCATATTTTTGTTTAGCCTATCATATTTATTCTCAACTTGTCTATATGTTTGATCCGTCAGATACTTTGAATTCTTCAACCCGGGAAGATGGGAGTATTGACTTTTTCTCACAGCTATCAAATCCAGACAGTGGTGTTTGGGAACTTATTTTTGATTCCATGCCCGATATGATTGCGTTAATTGATCTTAACAATATTGTTGTTAAGGCTAACAAAGCAATGCGCGAAAAGATCAATATTGGTGAACAGAGTTTAACCGGGCATTTGTGCTATAATCTTATGCATGATAAAGGTTGTGCTATTTCAAACTGCCCGCATTTAAGCATGATCAATGACCTGAAACCTCATGCCATTGAGTTATTTGAATCCAAATTTGGTCTGCACCTCGATATTTCGACTACACCAATTTTTGATTCAGATAATAATTTATTAGGAAGCCTTCACATTGCCCGTGATATAACTATTCAGAAGGAGTCTGAAGACCGGCTCCTGAAATACAACAATGAACTTAAAGAACTCAACCAGAGTAAAGATAAATTTTTTAGTATTGTGGCGCACGATTTGCGCAGCCCGTTTCAAGGCTTGTTAGGGTTTACTGACCTTATTCTTAACGAACTGGATACACTTAGCAGAAAAGAGATTAAGGATTATTTGTTAAAAGTCCATGATTCTGCGTACAATACGTTTTCGTTACTCGAAAACCTGTTAAACTGGTCGAGGCTTCAAATCGGAAGGTTGTCATATAACCCATCAGATTTCAATCTGCATGAAAATGTTGATTCGATTTTTAGTTTATTAGGCTCAAATGCACAGAGTAAAAATATCCGGCTGATCAATAGGATTAACAGGAATTACACCGTTTTTGCTGACCAGCAAATGATGCATTCCATCTTGTTAAACCTTGTATCAAATGCCATTAAATTTACCTATTCCGAAGGCACGGTAACCCTCGATGCAAGTATCAGGTCTATATGCGAAGATAATAGTGGGGATTCCTGTACAAGCAATCATAAAAGCATGGAGATAAGCGTTTTGGATACGGGCACCGGAATCCCTCCCGATGCAATTGAAAAGCTTTTTAAAATTGATGCTCATTACAGCCTTACAGGAACCGCCAATGAACAAGGCGCCGGTCTTGGGCTTATATTGGTGAAAGAAATGACCGAAAAGCATGGCGGCACTCTTTCTGTTAGTAGCCAGGAAGGAAAAGGCTCCGTATTTACTTTTACCCTTCCCTTGTCGGACGTAGAAATTTAAACAATCAAAACCCGGGAACTCATTTAATCCTTTATCCTATTGTGATTTTGACCAATTATCTGATCAAAATACGAGGGATAAAGCAGTAGGTTTTCTACAGATTGTCCCTGAAATCTTTCTTCTTGGTCAGCTTTAAATCCTGCAGTAACGACGATTTGGCATTGATCTGAAAGCTCCAGCTTTTCTGAACTCCATATGGGACCCAGTTAAAGCTCATTTCCCAGCAATGCAGGTTACGGTAGATGGTAATCTGGGTAAAAGCAAAATCCTTTTGTTGAAAGTCGTAGCCGGTTTGTGCAGAAAACTTCCATTTTTCGGTCACATTTATTTCTCCTGATGCACGGAGCGTTTGGATAATATCACGCTTGATTTCTCCTGTTGTCAATACAGGAACACTGGAGTACCTAAAGTTGTAATCTATATGCAACGACCATGGGTTGTCCCAATCTATATACAGGTTTTGATTGTTTTTCACATCTTCAATTTCCTGATCAGTTGTTGAAGTCGGCGGAGGCTTTTTGGCTTCTTTCTTTTTCGGTTTAAGGTCGTATCCTACACTTAAGTTCCAGCCCGCATTTATAAACCGCAGCAATTTCTTGCTCATTGAGTATTCCGATGTATTGATTTTAGGCCCGGGAACTGGGTTGTAGAATGGGCTTATGTAATAATCCAGCATTGAATAACCATAAAAAGGTTCGTGGTATAATCCATAAGGACTGTATAAACTGTTATAGCTGATCTGGATTTTTTTGAAAAGGGTTGTGCGGGCCGACAGGTTGATGTCGGACCATCGGAGTGAATCCTTTGCCAGGTCGTACGATGTTGAAATCGAGAAGTTATCGATCAGCATTACCTTTCTGGTTCCGGTAATGGTATCTTTACGTGAACGGATCTTCATTTCGAGGTTATTGGTAAGGCCAAAATTTATAGCCCCCGATTTCTGGCTTGGAGGAGCACCATACAAGGGTTGAAACGTTCCGCTGCCACCAAAAATAGAATATTTTACCATATCCCCATTCGCATTGGATTGAACGCTCTGCCAATAACCAAGACTTTCCTTGCCAAAGTCAGGCACAAAACTAAACCCTACCGTAGGCCTGATGACATGCCGTATTGCTCGTACAGGTCCTTTTTTGAATTGTTTCATGCCATAAATGGTTGTACTTAGCGAGGAACTGAAGCTATAATCACGTTCGGTTTTAAATCCGCTGATAGTATCAATATTAATATAGCCGTATTTAGTGGCGCCCCCGGTTACAATCGTGTCACCAACCCACGATTCGCGGACGGTTTTAGTGTACCAGCGTTCTGTATAGTTAACACTGTTACTCCACGAAAAATATTTCATTACCTTAAAAGATCCGCTTATAGGTATGCTATGCCTGATCCCGTTTACAAAACGGTCGGCAACTCCTTTTGCAAAAACCAGGGAATCATACGTGCTCAGCTGGTTCCTCATATCCATTTTATATGTAACGGTAAT
>Ga0208789_1001165_pt1 | contig 16501 bp, 10 predicted proteins | sample Methanotroph_Enr_FD_187368 | JGI IMG/M metagenome (GOLD analysis project Ga0208789, IMG submission 187368) | Enriched soil microbial communities from Old Woman Creek wetland in Ohio, USA - Methanotroph_Enrichment_5 (SPAdes) (version 2) | ecosystem: Environmental > Terrestrial > Soil > Wetlands...
GCGTAGGCCGTCAGCGTGGGAGTGGATTTGTCGAAGATGAACCTGTAGCCCGTATCCTGCAGGGGGGAGGCCTGAGCCCAAGTGCCTGTAGACGTATCCGTTTCCGAGGTGCCTATCAGCGACAGGCCGTCGGTAGAGACCACGGTTATATAATATTCCTTACCGTCCACCCAGTCGGGGATACGCACGTCACCCGTAAGCCTGTCAAGATTGATGGACCTGAACAGGTACTTGGCGGACCACTCCATGGTAGTGGCGGTGACGGCCGGTCCGGTGGTCAGCCAGACCTGCCTGTTCTCGCCGGGGAGGTCGGTGTAGCCGCTCTTCCAGCCCCAGGTCCCGCCGCCGCCGCCGGCCGTGGTGTTGTTTGCGCAGACTCCGTCGGTAGGGAATGCGGCCTTATTACACCAGGAGACCCAGGTGGCGGTGGAAGCATCCTCAAGGTAGGCGGCGGGATTGGCCGGGTCCACCGTCATGATATTGATCCAGACTTTTTTTACGCCGGAACCGGTATTGCCGGAGCCAAGAGCGTCGTTAATATTCACCTTCAGCGGGTAGGCGCCGGAAATATTGGCGCCGGCACGGGGAGCCGGCCTGGTTATGTCCACCACCGGGGCGTGGTAGTCTTTAAGGAAGCTGATCTTTACCGACTCCGGCCCGCCTGCGCCGGTAGGGGTGCGTAAGTCATCCCGCGGCTGGTCGGAGGTGCGGCCGCGCGCGACTATTTCATATTCGCCGTCCTCCGGGTTCCAGTCGTATTTCCAGGCTGTGGAATAACCGGTGGAGAAGAAAGAGTTCTCTTCGTTGAACCAGGCGCCCGGCTGGAACTGCAGGTCCACCGGGTTCCAGTAATAGCCGTCGGTGGTCCTTTTTATGCGCAGCTGGGTGGCGAAAGGGGCCGTGCCGTCGGTAGTGGCCTGGCCGGCCACCGGGTCGAAATGCATATCGCCGCGGATCTGCGCGAACCCGGTGGTAGCGACTTGAAGCGGGTAGGTTACGGAGGCGGAAGACTGTGTAACGTAAAAAGTGGAGACATAAACTCCGTACTGGCCGGGATTTGTGCCGTTCGGACTGGTGGGGTTGACCAGGCGCACGTCGAAGAGCCCGACGGGCGCGGAGGTGGTTATTTTAAGCTTGGCGACGAAACTGGTAGTGGCCAGGCCCGGCGTCATGCCGGTGAAAGTGGACATGTAAATTTCGGCGGTGGACGTCCCCAGCGCCACTTTCAGCTGGCTGGACTTCCCGCCCACTTCGTTCCAGTTCATGAAACCGGAGCCGACTACGGTTATATTCCTGTAATATTCGGCCGTAGAGGAGTTATTAGGGAAGCCCGCGCCCGAGGTGTATTGACCCGGCGGGGCTACATCGTTGTCGTAGATATTGGTGATCACCGGCTTGGGGATAACGAGCGCGTTGCTGCGCTTGACCTCGCGCATATCGGCGTTCTGCACGATTATGTCATAAGGCCCGCCCGTGAAAGAATCCGACGGGTTGATCACGACAGAAGCCCTGATCTGCGTCGCGGAATCCAGAGTGGTGGCGGTAACGGTTATATCGTTCTGCGGCAGGCCGCTCTTCAAGATCGAGATCTTCGGCTTGCTGTTGGCCCCTAATTCGGCGATATCCCTGAACCCGGTGCCGGTTATCACCAGGTCGTACTTGTCATGCGTATAAGGAGCGGTGGCCGGGGAAGAAGCGACGGCGATGGCGCCGGCGTCTATGGTCGGGTCCGCATAGGTGGAAACCGGCAAAAATTTAAACCTGGCGGCGCCGCCGACTTCATAGGTAACGGGCAGCGCGGTCGGCGCGGTACCGGTTGAAAGTATTATCGGGTAGTCACCGGTAGCCCAGCCCGGTGTATATTTCCAATTAGCGTCTGAAACCAGCGTGCCCGGGTTGGTGGGCGCTAAGGTGACGCCGGCGGGGGCGTAAACAGCATTAATAGCCCCGGTAATGGAAGACCACACTATATATATGCGCTTGCTCGCGTCCGGGTAGCTGACAAAAGCTATCGAGGGATCCTGCAGCGGGTTTACCGCGGCCGAAGTTCCGGTATTGTCTATAAGCGCTTCGCTGAGGGCGGCCCACTGCCAGGTACCGGGGGTACCGGAGGTGTTTTTCCTGTTATAGCGCAGGTCGCCGTTCAAGTCTATAAAGGCCACATGGACTATATTGGTGCCCGGCTCGCTGACCATGGCCCAGCCGTTGCCGCGGGAGGTATTGACCGTGGTGCCTACACTGAAGTTCCTGTTATCGCCATAGGCGACGCCTGCCTGGCTATACCGGTTCGTATATATATACGGCTCGTCCGCAGAGCCGGTGCCACCCCTGAAACCAGCCAGGAAGTCGCCGCCGGTCAGCGGTACCAGGGCTGCGAAGGCGTTTTCCGGGGCGCTAGTGTCATTGTTGGTTGTTAATATGCCGAAATCGACGCCGTCCGAGTCGTGTATGCCATCAGCTCCTACCAGCGAGATATTTGCCGTACCCGCGCCGCCATAGCGCAGCTTGGTGGCGTGCTTGCCGCCTGTAAGTGCCACCAGGGTATTATTATTGGTGTTCAGCATTACGGCAGCCGAGGGGTTCGCCCAGGAACCGCCCAAGGCAACCGCCGGATTGCGTCCTACCGACGCACCCCATACGATGTTGCCGTCATCATATAAGGTTCCCCTGATGATCGCCAACGGGGCGGCATCGCTGCTGGGAGGGGCGACGGCATAGACCTGACCGGTCCTGCCGTCATGCCAGATACCGCCGTAAGGATATATGCCGGTGACCCCGGAAAAAGCCTCCTGCGCAGCTGTAAAAACCCCGTCTTTGTATGATTTATATGAGAGTTTCCCATTGCCGTCAACGTAGAAGAACCAGTAGCGGTTCATGTTCTCCTGGTAGATCACTTTTCGCGAAGCGGCATGACGGGTCTGGCCCGGCTTAGCGATTTCGATCTCAAAACCGTTTGAGGGCGCGGCAAAAAAACCGCCGGCCGCCAGCAGAGCCAGCGACAGCAGGAAGCGCCTGAAAAGCGCCGTTTTCCTTCCGCCTAGTACCATATCTATATCAGCCTTTCAGCCTGTTTATATTCGCTACAGCCTCTCTTACGTGCTTTTCATAGGCCGGGTTCATGGCCATGGCCCTGTTAAAACTAGAAAGCGCTTCGCGCGCGAAGCCCATCCGGTAAAACGCCCGGCCGGCGAGAAAATATAATTCCGGCACATTCTGGTTCACTTTGGTTCCCGCTTCGAGTATCTCAAGCGCGGCCGGCGGGATGTCGAGGTAATCCAGGTAAACGACCGCGCCGTTTATATAGGCCGGCATATAAGCGGGGTCGGCCTTGCGCGCTTTTTCGAATAATTTGGCGGCTGCGTTAGGATCGCCGCGTTTGAGGTAAATAAGCCCCTCCTGGGTATAGGCCGCCGCCCCCGAGGCCTTGCCCGCGTAGGCAAGAGCCTTTTCCGGATTCGTTTCCGTATAAATATCGCTCAGGTTCAACAGCGCCCTGTTGTCGGAAGGCTTCAGCGCCAGCGCCTTCTCGAACTGCCCGGCCGCTTCCCCGGTCTTTCCCTGCTTAAGGTAAGCCTCCCCCAGCAGGTTATAGCCTGCCGCGTCGGCCTTACGGGCCAGCAGAGCCAGGGCCTCTTTTTCAGCCTGGACCGGCAGGTTCTTTTCCAGGTAGCGGGCGGCCAGCCGGGCATGATCGCTGAAATTAACCAGGCTGCCGCTTATTGAAGCAGCGTTTTTCAGCAGATAAGCCAGGTTGGATCTTGAAGCCTCCGTGGTATAGACGTATTTAGGGGCTGAATACTCCAGCAGGGGCCGGTTGTCGGTATTGGGCCGCGCCCCTTTCACGAATTCTTTGAGCGAGTCCCCCCCCATGACGAACCGGGCGAGGATGTCCAAAGCATCCTTTATCCTCACCCTGGCCAGCTCCGGCGCTACCGAATTAACCCTGTTCGCGAAAGAGGGATAGTCCACGGGGAACTTGCCTTCGGCGGAAACCAGCAGCAGGTCCCCTCCCACGGGGTTCCAGAGAGAAAGCTCCGGAAACACGGCGGCGGCCGCGGCGGCTACGGAGCGCATCTCGTCCAGCCGCAGTTCGTAGGCCTGCATCCACTGGCAGAAAACGCCGCCTGGGACCAGCCTGCTTTTAGCCAGTTTAAAAAAATCCTCGGTAAACAGCGCGGCCGAACCGGGGATCCACGGGTTGGAGGGCACCGAAATAATGACGTCGTACTTTTTCTTCGAAGCCAGCAGGTAGTTCCGGCCATCGTCTACAATGAGATGAACGCGCTTATCCTTGAGAACATCCCTGTTCCAGGGAGCGAAGAAAGCGGCCGCTTTTACCATCGCCGGCTCTATTTCCACGCAGTCTATCTCCTCGACCGGGTAGGCGGCCACGGCCCCGAGGGTTACTCCGCTGGCCAGGCCTATCACCAGCACGCGCTTGGCCCCGGGGTGCAGCAGCATGGGCAGATGACCGGACAAGGTCTGAGTCTGCATATCCGCGGAAATATCGGAAGAGGCGTCCACTTTGCCGTCTATGGAAAGGCTTAATACGCCCCCGGGGTTGCGGGTAACCGCCACCGAAAAATTCGCCCCGGATTTATAGTAAAGGGCCTCTCCGGAAACCGCCTGTTTGAAAGCTTCCTTGACGCTGATCCCCTGCTCGCGGGAGCTCTCAAGTATATCCGGGGCGTACTGGTAAACCCCGCTGTTCATTATGCCCCTGTCCCAGGCGCCCACAGCCATAACATGCGGAACCGCCGCGAAAACCAGGAAGCCAGCCATGGGCAGGGCCAGCCGGCGCATATCTTTAGCCAGGAAAAGGACTACGAGGGAGGCCGCTACGCAGACGAAGCCCGACGTCCTGATCGTGCCCTCAAGGCCCAGGAGCGAGATGAGCGCGAAACCGGCCAGCAGGGAGCCGGCTATACAGCCGGCAGTATTGGAGGCGTAGATACGGCCCACGGCGGAAGAGGTTCCGGCGGCAGACCTGCCGGCCAGCGAGTATATTTTTATCAGCATCGGGAACGCTAATCCGAAAAAAGCGGCCGGAACGGCCATTATGATAAAAGAGATCAGGACCTGCAACAGTAAAAGGCTGAAGAAAGACCCGCGCAGGATCCCGAAAATACGCAGGAACAGCAGCGGCAGATAGTTGAACATCGGGATGGTGGTCAGTACCAGAACCCCGGCGGTTCCCAGCATCACGCCCACGGCCAGGAAGCCCTCTTTGCCGTCCGCCTTTACCCGGCTTTCGGCGAATTTCACAAAGACAAAACTGCCGGCCGCCATCCCCGCCAGAAAGGCTGCCAGCATAGTGGCAAAAGCATAGACCGACATCCCGATCACCATTGAGAGGGATCTTGACCAGACCACCTCGCAGACCATAGCGGCAAAACCGCTTATCGCCGCGGCCGCAAGGGCCAGGCGGGCCAGCGCAGGGTCGGCCGCAGGGGCAGCGGTTTCCGTTTCCCTGGCAAGCGGCGCGCTTTTCTCGGTCCCGGCTATGCCGTAGAGAAAAGCTGCCACGGCCAGGTTGGAAACTACGGCCATGGCCAGGGTGGCGTTAACTCCGAAATAGGCTATTGAGACGAAAGCCGAGAAGACTACCCCGAAAACGGCCCCCAGCGTATTAACGCCATAAAAAAAGCCGATGGCGCCGCTCAATTCTTTTTCCGGCAGAATCCCTTTCAGGGCTTTGGTCATTACGGGCAGAGTGCCGCCCATCAGAAAAGTAGGGAACAGCAGGATGGCGGAGCTTAAAACGAACCGGAGCAGCGTTACGGCGGGGAGGGAAAGATCGAAATTCTGCTGGGCTAAAACATAACCGTGGCGGGCCGCCGCGAAGAGGAGAGGGGTAAGCGCGCAATAGATGCCGACGGCCGCTTCCATGTACGCCAGCGTTTTGACCGGGCCGGTCCCGCTCTTCTCGGCATAGCGGCCCAGGAAATAGCTGCCCAGCGCCATGCCGCCCATGAAGGCGGCGAGCACGGTGCTGATGGCGTAAGTAGTATTGCCGAACACAAGGCCAAGCATCCTGGCCCACAGGACCTGGTACACCAGCGCCGCGGCGCCGGAGAAGAAAAAGGCCAGAGCTAATTTTTTCTTCATCTTATGTTCCGAGTCTTTTTATACATAGCGATGCGAACGCGCGAAAATTATTTTATTTAAGAACGTTACTTGCGCTTCAATTTTTCCGACGCCGCTTCCGCCCAGGTTTCCACGTCGGGGTCCCTGTCGTTCTTAAGGGCTTCGAGGGCGCCCGCCGCTTTATCCCCGCCGATGGTCCAGAGCGCCTCGATAGCGGCCAGCCTGATGTTCTTGACCTTGTCCCGGCGCGCGGCCGCGATCAGCGCGTCCACGGCCCGGTCGTCTTTCAGGTCCCGCAGCGCCTGCGCCGCTTTCCAGCGGGTATTGCTCTCCGGGTGGCTCAAAGCCGGGATCAGGAGCGGAACGGCCCGCCGGTCGCCCAGAAGCGCGAGGCCGGTCACCGCCCCCCAGCGGGTATGGTCGTCCGCGCTTTTCAGCGCGGCGGAAAGCTCGTCGAAAGCGGCCGGGTCTTTGATCTCGCCCATAGCTTCCGCGGCCGCGCCTCTTACCAGCTGGCTGTGATCTGAAAGCAGGGGCTTCAGCGCGGAAACTTTGGCGGTCCCGGAAGACCTTTCTATGGCGGAAATTTCCGACAGGCGGGCGCCGCGCTCCTGGCGCGAAACCTCGTCGGTTTTTACAGTGATTTTTGCGGGAGATGAGTCCGGCTTTTTTTTCTCGGCGGCAAAAGCGCCGGCACTGGATATCAATAAGACAATTAAACAGAGCTTGATCATAGATGAACAAAAAACTGCAGAGCCTTGCCGCTGTAAATATTTAACGCGGCAAAGCACATATATTAAACAATTATAATATAAAAAGAACATTTCCGGAATGTTAAATAATTGTGAACGGGCCCGAACCCGGTTTTGCTCTGTGTTTAAGCCCTCACCAGCGCGGAGCATTTTTCCTCCCGATCCGCAGACCGGCCATAAAAAAAGGCCGTCTCTGCTCTCTTCGCCTTAGCCCGGTACTGGGCCAATACCCCGAAGACAGCAGAAACGGCCTATAAAATCAAGGTCGTCCACCCCTTTATCATCTTCGGCAGCCTGACACCCGCGTACTTAGCGGTTCATAGCTTTGCGCCGCCGGCTTTAGCCGGCTTTGCTATTATCGGACCACAAATAAAACGCCTCGCCCACCTGGGACACACCGCGCCTACACTGCCGCGTCTGTCTGCGACCGCAACTGCACTACCAACTGCACCGCACCTGCACACTACCAAGCCAGGTGGGCGAGGCACTGCACCACACTACACCGCACTACCCTGCACTACGCTACGCCGCACCACGACTGCACTGCAACTGCACCGCTACCGCTCCGCACACCGCAACCGCTCTGCACTCCCACTACCCGGCCGGGCGCTCCGGCGCCTACCAACTGCGATACTACCCGAATAACGGCCGGCTGGTGGGATTTATCCCACTCCGCAAATATATTATAGCAGATATATACCTATTGTCAAGACCCAAATCCTTGACTTGTCAAGGGGGTGTATTTTACCGCGCTTTAGCCAGAAGTTCCAGCGCCCTGAGATATACCGGGTCCCATAGCATAGCGTCGGAGGTGACAGGGACCCAGGCGGTACGGCCGACAGGGTCGACGGGGAAATCGGGAAAAAGACCGGTTTCCTCCAGGTCCATCCCCGACGGAGGGACCAGCCGGGCCACGGTAAGCCTGAGGCCGCGCGACTCGCCAAGGCTGAAAGTTTTCTGGATGGAGACGTTGCCGGCCGTTTTACCGCCTATCACGGTCGCGCCCGCTATCTCCTTGAGCGAGGCCGCAAAAACCTCTCCGGCCATCGAGGTCGCCTTATCAACAAGCACTTCCACCCGCATCCCGGCGAACTTTCCCCTGGCCGCCGCCTCATAAACCTGGGTATACCCCTTGTGCCTCGAGGTTATGGCCATTACCGGCCCCGGTTTTGCCGCGAAAAGCTTAAGCAGCGCGGCCGCTTCTTCCGGGCTCCCGCCCTTGTTGCCGCGCAGGTCCAAAATAATGCTTTTCGCCCCGGATTTCTGCAGCCCGGCCAACCCGGCCGCCGCTATAGAAGCGGAATCCTCAAAAAACAGCCCTATCCGCACGAAAGCGGCGCCCGTTCCAGGCTCGAAAAAGCCGAAAACGAGCGGCAGGGAGAACTCCCCGGCTTTAACCTCGGTTTCAAATTCGGAAATGCCTGTTTTGGAGCGCCTGGCGGCTTTGACCTTGTATTCCCGCTTGAGGGACAGAGTCTTGAAGAACTCTTCGGAACCGGCGGCGGCGGAATCCACGGCCAGCAGCCTGTCCCCGTCCTTCAACCCGGCAGCCTCGGCGGGAGACCCCTTAAAAACCCTCAGGAGGAAGTAGGTTCCCCCCTTGAGGCCCACCAGCATGCCGGCCGAAGGCTCCGGCTTTTGAGGGGCCAGCCTGACCCTGCGCTTGGATTTCACCACTTCGGCGTATTTATCCTCCAGCTTGAGGCCGGCAATACCGTTCCCCTTTATCAAAGTCCTGAGTTTTTCGGGGTCATGCTCCCTGAAACTGTGCCGCGCGAAGATCTTCAGGACCTGCTCTTCGGGAAGCTTATAAGCGCAGGCCGCCAGGAGGGTTAAAGCTATGAGTAAAGTCGATGTTTTCTTCATTTATCCCTTGGAAATAGAGCAATTTTACCGCATACCGCCAGTCAGGCGCAGGAAGCACAAGGACATTTGCGCATTTTGAACTTCTTTGCGGCCTATCCGCAATTTTCAAGCTCAGCAATAAAGCGTGTCGCTCGGCGGGAAATCCCCGATCATGCCTTCGGTCCCGCCTATACCGGCGTCACCCGCGTCGTTTCCGGGCAGGCAGCAGCAGGGCGCGTCGGCCGAGCAGCCGCATTCCCCGCCGAAGCCGTTAGTGTCGATATAGTCCTGCAGTTCCTCGTCCTGCAGATACTGCTCGTCCTCGGGATCGGCGAACATGGTGAAGCTTTCCGGGTCGCCGCCGTTATCGAGGTAGCTGTAGTCGTCCGGGACCTCTTTCGAGGAACCGGTGCCGGAGATGCCCGCGAACAGGCCGTTTATCATGCTGGAGGAAAAATCGTTAGCCAGCTTTTTTTTCTGATAAGCGTCGTCCGCGGCCAGAGCGTCTTTGGTGCCTTCCTTGTCCAGCTCGGGTTTGGCCACGTCGGAGACCGTCAGCCTTTTGGCGTCGTCGGCGCTCACGTCCTGGTTGCGCAGGAAATTGGGAATGGAACCTGGATTTACCTTGTCCAGTTTGGAGCGCATTTTCTCTTCGTACTCGATAGCGGTAGTGGACTCCGCGGAGCCGTCGAAAGACCGCGCTATCCAGCTTTTGGCCGAGTCCTGGGAGGAGAGGCGCGCTCCGTAAAAAGTGGCCTTGAAAGCGCCTTTAAGGGATTCCATCACCGAACCGCGCCCGGCCTGTTTGGGGGCCATGGGCTTGGTTTCGCGCTGCTCGGAGGCCTTGCCGACCACGGTGCCGTTGTTGCCCTGGAAAGCCGCCGTAAGCCCGGCCGCGGCCGCGCCTTTCCCGGCATTGGAACCGGGACCGGACGGCCCTGCCGATAAGAAAGCCCTGGTCTTAAGCTTTTCGGCCATAGCCGCCTGTCCGCCGCCGCCTGTCCGCGCCCCCCCGGCGCGCTGCTCATCGGCAACCGCTTCCTCCCCGCCGCCTTGGGCCCCCGCGGAGGACTGAGAAGAAACTCCCTTGCCGGAGGCGTCCCTGACCAGCTCCTCCTGCGAGCGGATCACCGCGGGATTGGTCCTGTCTACGTTGGCCGCTTCCACGGCCTGCGCCCGCGCGGCTTCTTCGTCCAGCGGAAAATAGTCCCCGTTGCTCCTGCCGGCGCGCGCGCGCCCGTCGTAGATAGAGCTGTTGGCCGAAAGCTGGTCGTAATCCGAGCCGCCGCCCAGTTTATGCGCGGCCTGGCGCATGCCGGTCATGGCATAAAAGCCGCCCCCGCCCAGCAGCAGGAGGATAAGGCCGAGTGAAAGCCACCAGTATTTTTTCTTTTTATCTTCTTCGGTTTCTTCTTCCGCCGGCTCTTCCTCGACGGATATCTCCTCCGCCGGCCCCGTTTCCACAGGCGCCTGTTTTACAGGCTCCTGCTCCACGGAGTCAAAGTCTTCGGAACGCTTGCGGGATAGCGGTATAGAGGATGCCTGTTCTACGGGTTCCTGGGCGTCAGTCTCTTTTTCTTCTTCGGTAGACATAGCTCCTCCTGCGTAAACTATAAAATAAATATATACACAGGTCTGGGGACTGGCGGAAAGCCATCTCCAACGACCTTTATTTCACCTGAATGTTATAGCAGAGAAACCGCGTATTTTCAAGGGGTGCAAAAAAATAGCCTATCCCTTCTTCAAAGGCCGGGGCGGCTTGCCGTATTCGTTGAAGACCAAAGCTATTTCGTCGTAATCCAGCTCTTCGCGAGCCAGGAGTTCCTTCACGAACCGCTCCACTATCTGCCAATTTTCCTTCAGAAGAGCGTCCACCAGGGCGTACTGCTCTTTTATTATCTCCTGGGTTTCGCGGTTAAGCGCGTCGCTCATGTCCACGGAACGGTCATGCTGCGGGATTACGGTAAAATCGCCCATAAAGCCGGATTTACCCATCCCCAGCCGCCACACCATATCATGCGCTATCTTGGTGATCTTCGCGAAGTCGGAACTGACCCCTTCGGTGGTCACGCCGTACTTGATCTTTTCGGCCGCATAGCCGCCAAGGGCCGTGCGGATGTGGGCAAGGAGAGTATTCGAGTCCGAAGCGTAGATCTCCTCCGAAGGCACGGAATGGACCACGCCCAGGGCCCCGCCGCGGTTCAGGATAGAGACTTTGAACACGTCATTAGTGGGGTGGGTCAGGTAAAGCGCGAGCAAGTGGCCGGCCTCGTGGAAAGCGGTCATTTCCTTCTCATGGGGGTTCAGGTTGAGGCGGTGGGCCACGCCCAATTCCACGCGTTCTATCGCCTCGCTGAAGTCCTTATAAGTGATCATGTCGCGGGAGCTGCGGGCCGCAATAAGCGCTGATTCTTTAACGATATTTTCAATTTCCGCCGGGGTCTTGTTCACGGCCTTCCGGGCCAGGCGGGCCACCTCCAAAGCGGGGTCGAACTTCACCTTGCCGAGATAGTAGCCGAACAGTTCCTCGCGCTCCTGCAGGTTCGGGCGTCCTACGAAAATTTTGCGGTCGAAGCGGCCGGGCCGCAGCAGGGCGTCGTCCAGGATGTCCTCCAGGGCGTTGGTGGCGGCGAACACCACCACATTGGCCTCCGATTCGAGACCGTCCATCTCCACCAGGAGCTGGTTCTGGGTGCTGTTGGTCTCCGAGCCGCCGCCGAAGGCGTCATAAAGCACGCGCTTGCGCCCTATGACCTCTATTTCGTCTATAAAGATGATGCAGGAGCCGCTGGCCTGCGCATATTCCCTGGCCTGCTTGAAAAGTTTGCGCACGCGGCTGGCGCCTACGCCCACGAAAACTTCCACGAACTCGGAGCCTGAGATGGAGACGAAAGGCACGCCGGCCTCAGTCGCCACGGCCTTGGCCAGCAGGGTCTTGCCGCAGCCCGGGGGCCCCACCAGCAGCACCCCCTTGAGTATCTTGCCGCCTATGGCCTTCACCCTGGTGCGGTCCTTGATCAGCTGCACCACTTCCCAGGCTTCGCGCTTGGCTTCCCCCAGCCCTATGACGTCCGAGAACTTGATATGGACCGTGGAGGCGTCTATCTTGGTCTTTTTGAGCGCGCTGAAGCCTCCGGACTGCATAAGATACAGGAAGCCCACGAAAATGACGGTGTTCAGCACCATCCAGGGCATGCTGGCCACGTTCATGCTGATGATGTAGCGGCGCGTATTCTCCTCCACCCCGGCCAGGTACCAGATGGGGAAAATTACGGCGATAATGCAGACGGCGGCTATCGAAAGCCCGAGCCAGTGACGCTGAAAAAACAGTTTAATTTTAAACCAGAGCATAAGACAGATTAATCCTCCAAAAGTGCAAAATCAAGAACTTAGGGGAATTCACCACAGAGACACAGAGGGGGAGGAGTGAGCACAGAGAAAAAGCAGAAAAATTTTACCCTTATATACCTTCTTTCTCCCCTCCGAACTCTTCCCCCTCTGTGTCTCTGTGGTGAAATTCTTATTGCGGTCTTTTCTGCTGTTATTTCAGGCCCGGCAGAACGAACTGGATCGGGCGGTCGCGGTTGGGCACGTACTTTATCACTTCCATCTGCTTGCCGCCCTGGCAGAGATAGTCATGGCCGTTCATGCAGGCGGCCCCGTAAGGGGCGGCGCAGACGGCCTGCTTCGGGTATTTGCACAGCATCTTTATCCCGGCCGGGTTCGTGATCACGGTCAGGGTCACTACGTTCCAGACCTGGGTGCGGACCACTTCCAGCTTCAGGTCTTTAAGATTGAGGAATTTGCTCACCGCGGGGGTGTCGAAGCCTATGTAGCCGCGCACGTTCTTCTCGATATCCTTCCTGAGCGTGGTTTCGTCCCAATTGGCCTGGTCGGCGTTGAGATGCGACTCCAGCTGCCAGCGGCGGGCGGCGTAATAGGAGGCTATTTCAAGCTTCTGCACCAGCACCAGCAGCGCGAAGATCTTGGCGGTTATGAAGACGATGAGCAGGAAAAGCGGGAAAAGCAGCACCACCTCGGTCATAGCCTGGCCGGGCCTGCCCGCCTTCAGGCAGGAAGCCGCTCGGCTCAGGCGGCGGGAGATGGTTTTCAGCGTCGTCCTCATAGGTCAGGGGTAAAGCCTGGTCTGGTATTTGGGCGTGGGATTCGGCCACACGCAGTTGTTTTTATCCGTGGTCAACTGGGGGCATTGCGAGGCGACCAGGGCGTGAACGCAGGGGCCCGCCTTGCCCAGGCCGGTGCAGTTGCTGTCTTTTATGGCGTTAAAGTCCACGCTGAAGTAATTGGGCTGCGTTTGCCAGCCCTGGTAAACGTCCAGCCCGTCGCCGAATTTCTTAAGCCTGTCGCTGCTGACGGTGGCCAGCTGGAACAGGCCCTGGCCGCTCGAAGACATGCTGGCCATGTCCATGGGCGGGTTGCTCTTGCCCAGGTAATAGGGGGGCAGCGAGCCGCCTGTGAAGACCTTGGCGTAGAACTGGATCTTCAGGATGTAATGCATTAAGAAACTGGAACCCAGCGACAGCTTGGTGGCCTTGAAGCCGCCGCTGCTGTTGAGCCCGTCGTCGCCGCAGGTCTGCGGGTTGCTTACGCAGTCCGGGGTATTGGCGTTAAGATAGTAGGATTTGCGGAAAAAGTTGAAGCTTTCGGTGAGCCGGTCGAAGACCGTCCACTGCGATTCCTCTACCTGGCCGAGCAGGCTGTAAACCTGGGAATAGAACTTGTAATAGCCGATGGCGGTGCCCCACTCCACCATGACCTTGACGCCCTGGTCCTGCGTTACCAGCGAGAAGAGAGGCGTGTCCTGCTTGGAGGTGGGATTAGTCGCGAACTCGGGCCTGGCCGTAGGGTCGAACGCTATTTCCCATTTCTTGTTGTTGTCCAGGGCGACCGGCTGCTGGCCCAAGGCGTCGTCCTTATGCTTGGGAATGGCCCCGGCCTCGTAAAGCATCTTGTAAGGGCACATCTGACCCGTACCGGAAGCCATCTGCAGGGGCGTTTCGGGATTGGGGCAGTCGTAGGCTTCCTTGAAGATACGGTAAGGAAAGGCCCCGTTGACGTAAGCCGTGCGGTTCAGCAGATTGGTGTAGTCGCCCATCTGGATGAAGGCGGCAGAGTCCACCGCGAACTGCTGGCGTATTTTCTCGCGGGAAAGCTTGGTGGTCTCGAAAAGAAGGTAGACGAAAAGCAGCAGCGACGGGACGACGAGCAGCGAGGGGATGAGGATCTGCCCGGCCCGCGCGGCGGGCCGCCATAATCCCTTCAATTTTTCAGCCGTCGTGCTTTTCATAAGTTCCGCCCGCGCCCTACGGCGTCGGCTGCCCCGCGCCTATGATCAGGCCTACCATCGTGAAAACGCCGCCCAGTATTTTTTTATGGAAGAGTACCCCCATCATGGTGGCCATCGCGGCCACCACGGCCAGCATCAGCAGGTATTCCACCGTGGACTGGCCGCTGCGGCGCGCCAGCGAAGGCGCCGCCGGGCAGGGCAGGGAATAAAAAGCGGCTTCACCCCGGCGGTAAACCCGCCGCAGGCACGCTTTAGATCTTTTAAAACCAGCCGCTTTAACCATCGGTCTCCGCCAGTACCGCGCCGGCCGCTCTACGCAATGTTATACCAGCAAAACCACCTATATTCAAGTGGCTCACCGGGCGAACGCGTTATAAAGCCGCAAAGATACGCTTATAGTATAACAGAACCATGTTGCTTTATTATTAACGCATAAAAACGGCCGGCCCTTGCTGGACCGGCCGCTTTCGCTGGAAGACGGGTCTTACCGGCCGTCTTCCGGGGAGATGAGGCCTTTCTCTATGGCCCTCACCACGGCTTCGGTGCGGTTATTGACGCCCAGCTTCTGGAAGATGCTGTTAAGGTGATTCTTGATCGTCTTAACGCTGCAGCCGAGCGCGGCGGCGATCTCCTTGTTGCTCTGGCCCTTGCCGAGCAGCGCCATCACCTTTATCTCGGTGGCGGTCAGGGAGTCGGGAGCGCTGTCGTAACCGGGGGTGCCCATCTGGCGCAGGCCCTGGATCAGCTTGCCCATGATCGGCTGCGGTATCATCACGCCGTCGGTAGTAAAGGTCTTCAGCGCGTGCACCAGCTCGGAAGCGGGCAGCATCTTGGAGAGGTAGCCGTTGGCGCCGGCCTGGATGGCCTCGGTCACGTGGGCTTCGTCCTCGTAGCTGGAAAGGATCAGCACGTTGGTATTGGGGCATTCCTTGCGGATGATGCGGGTGGCGGACACGCCGTCCATCTGGGGCAGCTTGATGTCCATCAGGATGACGTCGGGCTTGAGCTTCTTGGCCATGGCGACCACTTCGGGGCCGTTGGAGGCCTCCCCTACCACGGTTATGCCTTTTTCGTCTTCCAGGAGGTCTTTGATGCCTTCCCTGAAAAGTGTCTGGTCGTCCGCTATCAGTACTGTCACATTTTTCTTGGCAACGGCCATAGTAATGCTCCTTGTTACCGCATGTTTGCTGTCGGCGGTCGGCGGGACGGATCCCGGCGCCCCCGAACTAGCGCTTAGCGATGCCCTTCGTCCTGGGCCTGCCCCTCTTTCGCGGCGTCCGCGGGGGGCGGCTCCTTGGCGAAGGGGATGGTGAACATGAAAGCGGAGCCCTTGCCCACGCCCTCGCTCTCCACCAGTATCTTCCCCTCGTGGCTCTGCACTATCTCCTTCGAGATAGAGAGGCCAAGCCCCAGGCGCCCGTGCGGCGATTTTCCGCCGGCCGGCTGGTAAAAACTCTGGAAAAGCTTGGGAAGGACTTCCGGGTCTATGCCCTCGCCGGTGTCCTTGACCGAGACGCAGACCGAATCCTCGAGCGGCTTAACGAAGACGGTGATCTTGCCGCCGCGCTGGGTGTGGCGGATGCCGTTCTCAAGCAGGTTGAGCAGCACCTGGCCGATGCGGCGCTTGTCGGCGCAGACCATCTTGAGGCCGGGGGAGACTTCCGCCGTGACCTCGATGTTCTTCTGCTGCGCGCGGGCCTTGGGGCCCACGATCATCTCCTGCACCATCTTGTCCATCTCGAAATAGTTCTTCTCCATGCGCAGTTTGCCCTGCTCTATGGAGGCCCAGTCCACCAGGTCGCCGATCAGGCGGGAGATCTGGGTGATGCTGGTGTTGATGAAATCCATCTTCTTCTTCTGGTCGTCGTTGGGCTTCAGCGTGGCGGCCAGCATCTCGAAGCTGATCTGCAGGGTCATCAGGGAATTGGACAGGTCGTGCGACGCCATCGACATGAACTTGGACTTCATGCCGTTCAGGCGGTCCAGCTCCTCGTTGTTGTGCTTCAGCATGTCGATCAGGCGCTTGTTCTCCTGCTCGAGGTAAAGCTTCTCCTCGGCCTTCTTGATGGAGCGGCGCAGGTAATTGAAATCGACGGGCTTGATGAGGAAATCGTAGACCGATTCCTGGATGGCCCGCACCGCGGTGTCCAGCGACGCGTGCGCGGTCATCATCAGGATCTGGCTGTCGGTATTGAGCTTGCGGATGTCCTTGATGACCTCGATGCCGGTCTTGTCGGTCAGGTTGAAGTCCATCAGGATGACGTGGAAGAAATCGGAGACGACCATCTTCATCGCGGCGGCGCCGCTCTCGGCTTCGAAGACCTTGTAGCCTTCCATTTCCAGGAGGTCGCGGAGGGTCTCTCGGAGGTGGGCGTCGTCGTCGACTATTAAAATTTTGCTTTCCATGTATAAGAGCGCGGCGGCACCGGCCGTACGCCATCTATATTTATACTTAATTAAGCGGTTATGACACAAGGCTTATCGGGAAATACGGCCGCAAAGAGGCACA
>Ga0208789_1001169_pt1 | contig 16347 bp, 17 predicted proteins | sample Methanotroph_Enr_FD_187368 | JGI IMG/M metagenome (GOLD analysis project Ga0208789, IMG submission 187368) | Enriched soil microbial communities from Old Woman Creek wetland in Ohio, USA - Methanotroph_Enrichment_5 (SPAdes) (version 2) | ecosystem: Environmental > Terrestrial > Soil > Wetlands...
TTCAACCAGAATTACGCCCGAGCTATTATGCACCAGTTTTAAAATCGGTCTTGCATAGAGTCAATGCAAATATAATGCACGTAGGTTAGCTTAAGAAATTAATTGAGTTTCTTGATACGGGGAATTACACACAACGAACGTGTGTTATTTTGAGTGGCGGACTGTCAGACGGAGTCGGACGAGTCTGCCGTGCTAAAATAAATAAGTTGCCAATCGCTCCACCGTCAACCACGAGCCATTAAAATAACACAAAGTTAGCAGCTTTTGTTTCTATAATCAAAACCATATAGAAATTTTAAATGTCAATCGCTGCTCAAAGAAAAAGGATTCATGACTCTTATATTTTATTATTGGTTCAGACACAACGAACGGCGACACTGAGCCTGTAGATTCATGAGTAATATCACCTGAAATATTTATAAAAGAAAGTGAAGGAGAATATTCAGTCCCAATGGCAACCCATTTAAACGGGTAGTAATTAAATCCAAATAACGCTCCACCGCCAATGGAAAATCCTTTTGGAATTGTGGTTACATTTCGGTTCCATTTTGTCATATTCATTGTTAAAGAGTCATAAGAAGTATTGTACCAATCTCCGGTGCGTTTTCCTAAAATATTAAATGGTATTTCAAAGCCGCCAAAAAAATTAAATTTTCGATAATTTAAATTCCAAGTAAGACCAGGTGCCAGAATATAATTATTTTGCTCTTCTTTATAGTCCACTGTATAGTAATAACCGCTGTTGAAATCATCACGAAATTGAGATATATTTATTTTATTTAATCCCGTCCTTAAATGAATTGATACAGTGTCTGTCAATTTGTAATTAAGAATTATCCCAGTCGAATATGAATTTTGGTCAATGGTTAGAGTCTCATAATATTCGGAATATTGACCATAGATTGAATTATATTGATTGGGGTTACAAATAAAAATAGAAACTCCATGTTTTTTTATCTGTCCAAATGTTGTCAAGTGGAAAGTCAATGCAAGTATTATAAATATAAGTTTTTTCATCGTGATAATTTTTCTTAACAATTGCTGCTAACGAGCAAGTGGCTGCTTTGAGTGCCGCAATAGAAAGCACTTTCCAGTCTGCCGTGATTATGATTCAAATATACAACAAAGTTTCCGTCAACCATAAAACCGCGGCATTAAAGCAGACACGAGTTATGGGCTGTAAATTTCATTCTTTCACAATCTTTGTCACTGCAGTCTTGTTGTTACTGTTCAGTCTCAAAATGTAAATCCCTTTTGCAAGTATGCCTATATCAATGGCTGTTTTCCCTTGCAGTAATTGTTGCTGAAAAAGATTTTGTCCTTGCAGGTTTGAAATTACTATTGTTGATCTTTGCATGGTTTCAATAGTCAAATTACTTATTGCAGGGTTTGGATAAACTGAAATAATATTTTCATTATTTTTTTCAGCAATACCCACACCTAATAATGGCAATTTCCAAACACCCTGAGCACCTGCATAAAGAGTATCTCCGCTCAAAGCAAATGAAACAACAGAAAGATTATTTGGTAAACCTGTGCTTAAATCATACCACAACTGTCCGTTGTTATTAGAAAAAAACACACCATCCTGAGTCCCAACAAAAATATAATTTCCATTAATTGCTAAAGCATGAACAATCGTATTTGTCATTCCTGTATTCACTCCGGACCAAAGTAGTCCATTGTTAGATGATAGATACACTCCACCTAAAGTTCCAGCAAAAATGTTACTACCATCTATAGCTAATGACATTACCGAACCAATTGTTAAACCAATATTTGTCCAGGTGCTTCCATTATTTGAGCTCAAAAACAAACCATCATAAGTTCCTGCAAAAATGTTATTTCCATCTATCGCTAATTTATAAACAGGATCATTTGCTATTAAACCAGAATCAACAGAAGTCCATAGTTGTCCATTGTTTGTAGACAAGAATATTCCGTTATGATAAGTTCCGGCAAATACATTACTGTCTCTTATTGCTATCGAATAGACCTCTGTATTTGCAGGTAGTCCATTATTCATCGCTGTCCAGTTGTCACCATTATTGGTCGATAAATATATACCATCTTCAGTTCCTACAAATATATTACTCCCGCTTTTTGCTAAAACATAAATTTGGGTAGTTGGCATGCCTGTATTTATCGCAGTCCAACTGCTTCCTTTATTTGTTGATATATATACACCGTTTAGAGTTGTTCCTGCAAAGATGGTATCTCCATTTATTGTCAATGCTCCAACATAAGTGCTATCAAGTCCTATTTGTTGCCACTGTGCAGATGCAAAGTTTGCGTAAACTGTAAAAGTTAAGAAAAGTAAAAGAGTCTTTTTCATAGTTGTTTTTTTTATTGCCCATAACGAACGTGTGTTATTTTGAGTGGCGGACTGTCTGACGGAGTCGGACGAGTCTGCCGTGATAAAATATTTAAGTTGCTAATCGCTCCACCGTCAACCACGAGCCATTAAAATAACACAAAGTTAGCTGCATTGTATAAACTCATCTTACTCTTATTAGTTTTTTATAAAACTTTTTACAAATACTATTTTATCACTTCTTAATGAAATGAAATAAATACCCGGTGTTAATTCTGAAACATCTAAATTATTTGAAGCGGGATTAGAATAATGCCTTATCAATTTTGATGATATGTTGTATATATCAATGCTGTATTTTTTAAAGTCATCAGATGTTTCAAAAATTAAATAAGATGATGTTGGATTCGGGTAAATATTGAAATATAAATTCGTATTTGGAATAGAAATAATGTCGTAATGCAGGTCTTTAATCTGTGTCCCGATATAAAAATAACGCGAATTTGTTTGTAGTGTATCAGCATAAAGTGAAAAAGGTCCTAACGTCAAGCTATCTATAAAATTACCAGTAATCGCATACATGTTTCCGTTTGAATTACTAGCATTAATGTCGTCCCAATTGTAATAGCCATATCTCGCAGCCCAGTTCAAAATTCCTGTTGTATCAAAGCTCACAATAAAATTGTCACAGTCATATACTGATGAAATTGGGCTCAGTGAAATCCCGCCAAAATCAACGGTGCCACAAAATCCTCCGCTATATATTATATTGCCATCATAATTATAATCACAACCAGTGAACCATGGTGTTGACCCATTGTTTGAATGATAAGGAGTGGCAGCAACAACACTGCCGTCACTTGATCTGAACTTACTAATAAAACCTCCCGATGAATATGCAGAAGGATTCAAAATAAACGACTGCATATAAATTCCACTAACATAAATATTGCAATTATCGTCAGTTGATATAGCATTAGGAATACAATACCAAAGATCATGAATCGTATCGCCAAATTCTTTTTCCCAATAAACGATGCCAGCACTGTTTATTTTTCCCAATAGTAAATTGTCATAACCTGATTGGGTACCACTAACAGAGACGGTGTCAGTTCTTTTAATCGAACTTGTATAAATAACATTACTGTTTTTATCAATTGTCATATCTATCCCTTCATTTCCACAACCAGCGGACCCGTCTCCAATTTTTTTAAAATGAATCCAATTCATATTTCCGGATGTATCTAACTGGGTTATAAAAAAGGCTGCATTTGACGCACTAGTGGTATAAACAGTATCTATTAATTGGGCATTTTTACAGCAAAAACCGCATAAATAGACATGATTTAAATTGTCAGCATTGATTACAAGTAATTTGTACATACCAGCATTACCTATATTAGTATAGTCGCCATGCCGGATCCAAACATAATTACCATTTATAGCATTTATTTTTGCTACAAAAAAAGATTGTGCATATCCATCATAAATAATTTGTGAATCAAAATGTGCAGTATCATAAAAAATACCACATACATATAAAAAGCCATCTTTATATTTTACAGATGTTGCATAATCACTATTTATCCCACCTGCTGTTTTTGCCCAAATAGGATTACCCGAGTAGTCATATTTTGCAATAAGTATATCGGAATTTCCATAACTGTATAATTGTAATGTATCAACTTTTGCCGGTGTGCTTATTGTGCCTACCAGATAAGTGTTTTTGTTTTCGTCAAAATCAATACCGCATCCTAGGCTATAGGAATAACTATTTATTCCCCTTCCTCCGCTTGCAGCCCAAGTCCAATTTATTTGAGCAAAAGTTAAATTTAATTGCAAAAACAAAATAATAGAAACTGTCAAGGATGCTGTTATGTAATATTTGAAATTTATCATAGTGATTTTTTTTATATACATTGCAGCTAACGAACGTGTGTTACTTTCAGTGGCGGACTGTCAGGCGAAGACAGACGAGTCTGCCGTGATAATAATTTTAGGTTGCACTGCTGAAACCCGTCAACCACGAGCCATTGAAGTAACATAACGTTATAGCCTGTGCAATACCTGTTAGTCATTTTATATATTACTTGATCTATTACTTGCATAATACGTTTTAATTTTACCATCACTGAATAAATAAAAGTAAATCTCTGTCGTAGCTAAATGCACTGATTCTAATCCTGAAATACTATACCAAAAACCATTCTCTAATTTTATTGGTAGAGTGTCAGAAGGATACCCCTGAACAGTCCAAATATAACAATCGTCAATTTCGTTAAAATAGACTTTCTTTTTTGGCTTATCACTGCATTGATAGTTATTACAGCATGTCGCACATTGGTCATACTTAAATTTTTCAAAGATGGTGTCAGTCGGATTATTATTCGAGTATTTGCACAACTCAAAATTGATAAGGTCTACAGGAGACTCAATATAGTCTCTTGTAATATTATATTTATAATCATTTAGGCAGGATGAAAAACAAATTGATAATAGTGTCAGGATGTATAGTCTTGTCATACTTTTCATTTTTTTTTGCATTGGCTATAACGAAACTGTATTGCTTGCAATGGCGGACTGTCAGGCGAAGACAGACGAGTCTGCCGAAATAATAATTTTAGGTTGCACCGCTGAATCCCTTCAACCACAAGCCATTGAAGCAATATAAAGTTATGGCCAGTTTTTAAAATATCCATATAATAACCCCAGTCAATAAAGCTACCTCACATAAAATTATTGATGCATAAACTGTCTTTACTGCAATATCTGTCATTACTCTTTTTGATTTTTGTTTTTGTATTTCTTTTTTTCCGGCTGATGTCATTGGAGTCTTTTTGACATTTTTAATTATTTCCCTGTAATTATTATGGTCCCTTATAGCTAGTAAAAGACTTTTCTTATTAACGGGATCTTTATCCACATATTGAATTAAACATGCTGGTCTATTAAGAGCAATTTTATTTAGGAAGAATTTTGCATACGGGAAGATATAATTTGCATTTGCCAATAGTCTGAATACCTCAGCGGTATCAATTTGTTCAATAGAATCGCTTGCATTATAATAGTATTTAACAATAGGATTATTTATCTTCAACAATATATTTGTAAGTGAGTCCGAAACCTTATCTACTGTTTCTAAATAGTTGCAGTCAGCAATACAATCATTCGATATCCTTCTAATAGTATTATTAACATCTAAATTAATAAAAATTTCAGGGCCTGATAAACTATCTTGCATTCGCATAATGTCTATCCTCTTTTTAGAAGAATAGGCGTCATATCTGAAACATTTTCTATTATCATTTAAGCATAGTTTTAATTTTATTTTGAATTCTGTCTTTCGGTTATCAGGCTTAAATAAAAGAAAGTAAGCGTGTCTCCTATTCAATATTTTAATTTGTTTTCCTTTAAGACAGGTGTCTCTTGATGCAGTATTTGCAATTATCATTTCATCACAAACTTTGTATACAAAGTCAGGTGGTGAATTAGAAAATATTTCAATATGTGCACTATCATTCTTAAATTCTACAAAGAATCTATACCAACCTTTATAGCCATCATATAGCTGAGAGAATGCTTGATTTGAAATAATTGTAATTAATATTATTACGAATATTTTTCTCATCAGTGAAATTTAAAATTGGCCATAACGAACGTGTGTTATTTTTGAATGGCGGACTGTCAGACGGAGTCGGACGAGTCTGCCGTGATGAAATTACTAAATTGCCAATCGCTCCACCGTCAACCACGAGCCATTAAAATAACACAAAGTTAAGCACTGGTAATTTTTATTTTCATTTTACAACCTCGATGCTCCCTTGTCTTGTCTCAGATTTTCCATCAATGTAATTTACTTCAATAAAATAAAAATAAACTCCTTCAGAAACATCATTCCCATTGTATTTTCCATCCCAACAGGAATTTATATTATTCCATTCGTAGAGTTCCATGCCCCAGCGGTTAAATATCTTAGCGTTTAGGCTTTTTATATTTTGCCCATGTGCTTTAAAATAATCGTTTACTCCATCGCCATTGGGTGTAAAAGCATTGGAAATAGTTAATTGGTTTTCCGTAGGCATAGTATCCTCACACATATAGACTGAAACATCATCTATATAATAATATGCATAAGAATCAGCGTCTATTGGATATCCAACCGTATCAATATTAATTGAAGAAAAGTTATAAAAATTTCCAATTGTAATAAACTGTTCTCCGCCTAGTGCATAATATTCACCAGAAATCTTTACCCAACTTAAAGTATCGTATATGATATTTATATTATTAATTATTTGTGGAGTATTATAAATTGTAGTTAATGAATCCTTAATTATGCTATCGTTTGATAAAAAGAGACCTATTTTATCAAGTGCAAATTTGCTCGCATTTGCAAGATTTGCAAAAAATTCTATACAATACTTCTTATTTTGAATTAAAGAGGCCGTTAATTTTATTTCGATATATTCTCGATAATTAGGGTATACGTGCCAATATAGAATTATACCTGCGAAAGCATTACCTGTTCGTGCTTGTTGAAACCCTAGTGGAGAATTTGGAACATTCAAATATGGCGAACATGAATTAAAATAATCAGAAGAACTTAATGGTGTAAGTGGCGAAAACCAAAATTTTGCATTTGCAATTTCACCAGTGTTTGTAGGACAATGAATAGTGTCTTCAAAACTCGGATTTGGAACAAGGTTTTGAGCAAAAGGAGAAGGAGTAATCAGAAGAAATATAATTGTCAGAGGAAATTTCATATTGTCAATATTTTTTCTATTACTTGTGCTTAACGAACGTGTGTTATTTTGAGTGGCGGACTGTCATACGGAGTCGGACGAGTCTGCCGTGATAAAGATAATAAATTATACATCGCTCCACCGTCAACCACGAGCCATTAAAATAACACAAAGTTAGCAACTGGGCGACTCATTCTTTTATAAATTTCTTTGTCGTTATTCCGTCGACTGTCGTTGCTTTTATTATATAAACTCCGCTTAAAAAGTCTGAAATGTCAATGTTTATTTTACTATTTTTTATTTTAAATCTTTTTATTATTTGTCCTTTAATATTTGAAATTTCTATTATAGATTGCTGCGGACTTTCTATTAAAATATTGTCATTTGCAGGATTAGGATATACTGAAATGTCTGACGATATTGTACTTAGTGAAGCGAGACCGGCATGCTCTGGATAAATGGAAATAAAATTGCCAAATGCAATAGGAGAATAACCGACTATAATTGTCGATGAAACAGTATTGGTAGCGGTGTTTATTACACTCACTGAATTTGAACTATGAATCACAACATATACCTTATCTCCATCAGGACTCACAGATATACCATCAGGATTAGTACCTACCGTAATTGTATCTGATACTGTATCAGTAGTGGTATTTATTACACTAACAATGTTAGAACCATTAATTGAAACATATACTTTACTGCCATCTGGGCTCATAGCTAGACCAACTGGAGAATATCCAACTTTAATCGTAGCTGATACTGTATCAGCCGCTGTATTTATTACACTTACAGAGCTGTCGCCATTATTTGAAACATATACTTTGCTTCCATCTGGACTCACTGATATACCTATAGGATAATCACCAACTGTTATTATAGATGAAACAGTATTGGTGAAACTGTTTATTACACTTACGGTGTTAGTACCATTATTTGCAACATATACTTCACTACCATCTGGATTAACAGATATACCCCAAGGATTAGTACCAACTGCAATTGTGTCCAAAATAGTATTTGTCAAATTGTTTATTACACTCACTGTATTAGAATTAAAATTTGTTACATATAACTTACTCCCATCTGGACTATCAGATACACCCCATGGGCTATTGCCAACTGGAATTATATTTGATACATTATTGGTAGCAGTATTTATGACACTTACTGAATTATCATCACTATTAGTGATATAGACTTTGTATCCATCTTGACTAACCGCTACGCCAATAGGGGCAGTACCAACAGTAATTGTATCTATAACAGTATTTGTTGCAACATCGATTACAGATATCGTGTTATCACCTATATTAGTAATATAGGCAGTTTGTGCATTTGCTTTTAAGTTTATAATTGCAAGCAATGTGATTAAGAGTAATATTTTTTTCATAGTTTTTGTTTATCAAATTGTCGTTCGATGCCTTTTTTAGCCTTGTTGCTAACGAACGTGTGTTATTTTGAGTGGCGGACTGTCAGACGAAGTCGGACGAGTCTGCCGTGATAAAATAAATAAGTTGCCCATTGCTCCACCATCAACCACAAGCCATTAAAATAACACAAAGTTATGGCCTGTAACATTAGTGTCACACATTTTTTATTTCAATTTTAGTGTCATTGTCAATGCTTAAGGATGATTTACGAAAATAGAACTTTTCATTGAATTCATAATGTCTAACCATTGCACTGTCATATTTTTTAATAAAAATTCTAAATGAAGGGTCACCAGATTTAAGCATCTCTTGGAACTTCCCAGTCGATGAGTAATTTGAGTCAACATTTAAGAGTCTCAGAGAAGATAGTCCTCTGTGATTTTTTTTTAATTTAATAAAGCAATCTGTCGTATCGGGCGTTATATCTTCAAGTTTAGAAATCCTTATTGAGTCAATAAAATATTCCTTATCATCAGTCTTTACTGTCCATGTAGAAGAATTAACATGAATATAATTCTGTCTAGGTTGCAGAAAGCATCCACAATATGTCACTGTCAAAATGCAAATAAAAAATATGTTGAAAATCTTTTTCATGTTATTGGCCATAACGAACGTGTGTTATTTTTGAATGGCGGACTGTCAGACGGAGTCGGACGAGTCTGCCGTGATAAAATAAACAAGTTGACAATTGCTCCACCGTCAACCACGAGCCATTAAAATAACACAAAGTTGGCAGCTGGCTAATTCCATAAGTATCCAACATAAACAATTTTATATTCACCATTAATTTTTACTACGACAATATCTGCAAACCCATAGCCTCTAACATCAATTGATGTAGCCTCATTTGTATTTCCGTATGGATATGCTTGTGTAAATGTCGGTATTTTTGTCGTGTCAATGTTTTCAAATGATAATGGAAAATGATACGTACTTATTAACCATTGGCAGTAATCATCTTTGTTTTTTCGAAAACTAAAATAATAATTAGGAATACCAATTTTGTTTGCCACTAGGGAATCTCTAAGATTTTCATTGTTAATCGCTTTAATAGAAAAAGAATACAATGGATTGTGGCAACTGCATTCAGTCATGTTCATATGCATTTCTTTAATCTTTTTAAGATATGTAGTGTCAGTACCTACATAAGTATAAAACGATAAATAGTCTGCTGTCATTGGGTCGCATTTATGTCTAGCAATAAAATAGGGAAATTCAATATACTTTTGAATCCTAACAGAATCAGTACAAGAACCAAACTCCTTAATAAATTTAAGTATTTTGCTCTTGTCTTTTACAGAGTCTATTGTTTGGAATATTTTAATTTCCTGACAAAACCCCTGCAATGTCATTAGAAATGTCAATGTAATAGTCAATATGTATTTCATTGTCTTTTTTTAGCTTGCTGCCAACGAACGTGTGTTATTTTGAGTGGCGGACTGTCAGACGGAGTCGGACGAGTCTGCCGTGATAAAATAAATAAGTTGCTGATCGCTCCACCGTCAACCACGAGCCATTAAAATAACACATAGTTAGCGGTTTGGCTTTTATTTATCAAATAATTCATGTTTTAATGTCAGAAAATCCCACCAATTATTTTCACAATTCCAATAAGTTATGTTAGTGTCTTTAGTAATAATTTCATAATTAAATTCAGGATAGCACGGCATTGTCAATGGTTTTGTAATAATTAAAAAATTATCAATATATTTTACAACATTGACTCTGTCATTTTTTGTAAGGATTTTTGATTTCTCAATTAATATTTTCCTTTTTAAAAATGGAAAAGAGTCGCAGGGTGATATAATTTCGTCTTCATAATAAATTGCTTGAAGATCACTTCCCTTTTTTATTATCATGATTTTTTCGACATTACCTCCAAATTCTCCACAACTAGAACCCTCTGATTTAAGAGTTAATGTATCTCCAGGTTTGAGATTGTCAATAAATGGAGATTCTGTCTTTTTTGTATTGCAACAAACTATGATAAAGAATGAAATTAGAAATAATAATTTTAGTTTAGTCATAAAAGTATTTTTAAGTCATTTGTCTTTTAAAAGCTTGCCGCTAACGCGACTGTGTTATTTTGAATGGCGGACTGTCAGACGGAGTCGGACGAGTCTGCCGTGATAAAATAAATAAGTTGCCCATCGCTCCACCGTCAACCACAAGCCATTAAAATAACACAAAGTTATGCCCTGTATATTATTCTTTTATTATTTTCTTCAGTCCTGTCCAATTGTTACCAACCAGTCTGATTATATAGATACCTTTCGATAAATTACTAATATCAATTTCATTTTTATTTTTGGTCAAATCTTGTTGTAATAAAAGCTCACCTACAATATTATAAATAGAGACAAAACTAATTTGGATATTGGAATAGTCTATTACAATTCTGTCAGTCGCTGGGGTTGGATAAATATGAATGTAATTACCTGTGTTATTCTCATCTTTTATTTCGTTAGTACTATTTTTTATGCACCTTATTGAAACCCCACCTTTTTTGTAAAAATAATTTTCATAGGCTCCACAACAATTAAGATTCACATTAATGCTCCATGAATTTAATAAATCATATTCATTACTTGTCCACCATACTCCTGTAAGATGAAGATTTGTGAACCATTGTGTAGTATCACAAAATCCTCCGGGTAAAGCTGTAAAACCACTTTCATTGTTTGCACAAGGATTAGGAGAATTCCAATGAATAGTATCCGATTCTTTTAATCTCATACCTGCCCAATCTGTGCCACCAAGAGTATCAATTAATACTCCCCAATCACTAAGAGAAGGAACATGCCAACCTTCTGGACAAACATTTCGTGTATCAATAATAACATTCCAATTATATAAGTTTCCATAAATATCTTCATTTGAAGAATCAGCAATTCCATAATAATAACTACAATATGCACCAGATGTCGAATACATCCATTGTAAAAAATCTGTAGCATGATGAATCGAATCATTATTGTTATAATGCGTGACTTTCAAATTTTCTTTCATCCATGTCTGTGTGCCAATAGTGACAGTATTATATACATTGCCATCAATATCAATTAATGTCTGTGCTTGATTCCTGTCTGTTAGAAATGAAAGTAATGCAATGAGAAGTAGTGTCTTTTTCATATTTTTCATATATAGGGCATAACGAACGTGTGTTATTTTGAATGGCGGACTGTCAGACGGAGTCGGACGAGTCTGCCGTGAAAAAATAAATAAGTTGCCCATCGCTCCACCGTCAACCACAAGCCATTAAAATAACACAAAGTTAGCGTTTCGTTTATTTTTTATTTTTGTTGTCAATTATAGTTTGTCGTGTGTAAGTAGTCGGTTGTTTTTCTTCTTCTGATCTGCTGTCCTCAAACTCATAACGTCCTAATTCATTGTCTCGCTTTCCAGTTAGAATTATTTTTTTGCTGTCAAGCCAATCACTAACTTTCTTTAACTCTCCTTCAATGTCAGGAAAAAAACTGTCTGCATATTGTTTTTGTTGTTCCATTGTTAGTTTATCAAAACTGTCTATGCCGAATTTACTCCAAGGACAGTCTAACGGTAATCCATAACCAAATGCAAGATTATCCATAAAATAGTACCCTTTACAATACAAGTCGTAGAATTGTGTAATTGCTTTCGGATAATTACCAATTCGCTCTCTTGTTTGTCTTAGGAGTTGTCTAAGTTTCCAAGTCTCAAATTCTCCAAGGTCAATAAGCTGTTCAATAATTTTTACTAATTCATATTTTGCCTTTGGTTGTTTGTAGTCAAAAGAAATTAAGTCATAGTAAATGTCTCCAGTCAATTGCTTTTCTAGCTCTTTTGTCTGGTAAATCCACTTTTCAAAATCCTCAACGGAAGTGTCTCCGCGAAAAATATTGAAGAATATTTCTTTTATATCTGTTGTCAATGTTGTCATTTATAAATGAACGCTAACGAACGTGTGTTATTTTGAGTGGCGGACTGTCAGACGAAGTCGGACGAGTCTGCCGTGATAAAATTACTAAATTGCTAATCGCTCCACCGTCAACCACAAGCCATTAAAATAACACAAAGTTAGCTGCTTTTATTTTCATTTTAACTTATTGTTAGTACTCGTCTGCGAGTAATAGTCCATTTTTTATTTATCTTTTCTAAATAAATTGCTTGAGTATCTCCAGATAAGCCACCAAGTGCGTTAATTAATCGAACGTATGCTTTTTTATTGTCAAGAGAAAATATTGGTATTGTCATTTCTATATAGTAAATGGAATTCTCCAATTGTCTTTTAGTCTCTATTTCCTGTCTTGTAGTCCAATGCATTTTACTCAAAAGAGATTTGTCAATATGGAATTCTTTTAATGTGTCATTTTGGAATTTTATATAAGAAGTATCACTTGAACAAAAAAAGCCACTATCGTTTTGATGGGGGAAAAATGTGTATTGATATTTAACTAAATCGGCAGATAGAGGTGGCATTATGCTTACATATTCTCTATTGCTGTCAGTATAGACAACTGGTAAGCAGTCCTGATAAATAATTGCCTCAATTACATCATTAATTTCTTTGTTGTCTGGGAGTAGAAAATTGTCAATGGGCTTATAAGAATTACAAGCAAACAATGAAATCGTCAATATTGTATAAATCGTTTTTCTCATATAATTGCAGCTAACGAACGTGTGTTATTTTGAATGGCGGACTGTCAGACGGAGTCGGACGAGTCTGCCGTGAAAAAGAACATTGGTTGCCAATCGCTCCACCGTCAACCATGAGCCATTAAAATAACACAAAGTTAGCGGTTGTTATTTTTTTTTGTTTGATAAATCATTTCCATTCTCATTATAAGTTCTCTTGTTGTCTTTGCGTAAAGGGTATAACTGTCTACAATTGTTTTGTCAAAAAAGAAACCAAGTTTATCGCCCAAATAACCTGTCGGATAAAAATCCATCTGTCCAATATCACCATCCATTGTCGTGATGGAAAAAGATTTGCCTGAGCAGAAAAATTGAATGATTTGAATATTGTCTTGGTATGCTTTGCTTAATTCGTAACCAAAAATCTTTTTTGCCCGTGTCACACGCTTGTAAAACCGGATTGCTGTAATTTCTTTATCAAAAATATTTTCCCAACCAAAAGTTCTCGGTGCTTTATGAATTTTGTCTTCTATCTTTGCGATAGAGAATGAATTAACTGTAATAATTGATTTTGCTGGCTCTTTTTCTGTCGCATCTGTATGGGTGTTTGTCAAAAACCATTTTTGCCCGCTGGCAAAATTGATTTCCCATTCAGGAGAATGTAAAACAATGGTGTCTGTATTTATCGTTGTCCAGTCGCCTGATGCACCGTAATGAAATTTTGTCTCAATGTAGTTGATGTCAACTATTCGCTGTCCGAGTAGTTTCTCAAATGTCTGTATGGTTTTGTTGTCGTCCATATAATAATAACCGCTAACGAAACTGTATTGCTTGCAATGGCGGACTGTCAGGCGAAGACAGACGAGTCTGCCGAAATAATAATTTTATGTTGCACCGCTGAAACCCGTCAACCACGAGCCATTGAAGCAATATAAAGTTAGCGGTATTTGAAATCATCTTGCAAAACTTATTGGAATAATAATGCTCATGTCGCCTTTGTAATAACTGTCGCTGGATAACCAATTTGGCATATTTTTTAACAATCGAATTGCTTCTTCATCAAGTTTCGGATCAACCCCTTTTATAAGTTTTGTGTCTTTTATAATGCCATTAGGGTCAATTGTCACTTGTACTAGAACTGTCCCTTTTATTTTTTTTGTAACGGCTTCTTCAGGATAATTTACTTTATTGTTTAAATAGGATTGAAGTGAATCATATCCTCCAGGAAACCTAAGCATTATATCTTCTGTACGAAGTTTTTCAATTAATGCTCCTGATTTTTCATATTCCACATTACTCCAGTCAATAATTGATGTTTTGTTTACTAGTCCAATATTCTCAATTGTAAAAATAGTCTTTAATAAAGTCATTTTGCTATCTATAAGTTTTGTCTCAATTATTGAGTCCTTATAAATATTTTTTGGAGAGATTATTTTATTGATATTTTTAAATTTTATTTTAAGACTAGAATCACTTAGAATAGTGTCTATGCTAATTTTTGAATATTGAAAGGGGAATTTTATAACATTTCTGATGCATCCATATTCCCACAATAATAGGAAAGTAGAATCATTCATGTTAAGTTTTTTGTCTGCGTAAAAAACTTTTTTATTATAAAAATACTCTGAAAAATCATCAATGATTCCAACATATGGATCACAAAATTCGCTATAGTCATTTATGTCATAAGGATCGTTAATCGTATCAACTGTCTTACACTGCACAGATTCGCTATAATGAATTAATAAAATACGATTTCTCATTGTCGAATTGGTTTGACAATAAGAACTGGAAATAAATCCAATTAATATAATAATATTTAAAATAATGTTTTTCATTCTTTCAATTACCGCTAACGTAACTGTATTGCTTGCAATGGCGGACTGTCAGGCGAAGACAGACGAGTCTGCCGAAATAATAATTTTAGGTTGCACCGCTGAAACCCTTCAACCACGAGCCATTGGAGCAATACAAAGTTAGCGGTTCGGCTTTCTTTCCGCCTAATTGATTTCATTTGTCTTTTTTAAGTCTTTTACGTTCCAGTAAATATGCAGTCAGCAAGAATGCAAAAGCAGTTGCCAAACTAATAAAAAAATATCTGTCGTAAGTGATTTGATTAAACGTCAATCTCCTAATTCCATCATCACAAGCTGTGCATTCAATGATAAGTCGTTTGCTATCCAACGCTGTTATTAAAATTGTCGTAGCGAAGAAAATAACAACTGTCAGACAAGCTCTTTTTGTTCTGTAAGGCGAGGAAGAAAACTTTAATAACAAAAATGTCAACGAAGTGAAAAGTCCAAAGGCGAGAACAAACGAGTCACTTAATAGATGGAAGTTCTTGCCGAAAAATTGAATATTGTCACTGTTGAAAAACTTGAATGAAAACCGAACAAGTTGTCGGTAATAGTCTTCTAATAAGAATGCAAGCACAATACCAACAAGAAGAAATCCTATTGTTGTCAAAATTGTTTTGTAATTATTCTTAATTGTCGTCCACATTTATTTGTCTATTGTATTGTCGTCTTTTAAGCTGACCGCTAACGAACGTGTGTTATTTTGAGTGGCGGACTGTCAGACGGAGTCGGACGAGTCTGCCGTGATAAAATAAATAAGTTGCCCATCGCTCCAACGTCAACCACGAGCCATTAAAATAACACAAAGTTAGCAAGCGTTTTCATTCTCTCAAGTCATTAATGTTTGTTAATTTTAAAAAACTGTTTATGCTTCCCTTTTTTTGTATTATATTCCATCCAAGCAATATTCCCGTCTTTAGAATAATTTATATAAACACCACTTGGATTACCCTCTGTTAAGCTCCTTACAACTCCTTTACTATCTATAAATAATGTTGCAATATTTTTATCAGACTGGTCTTTTATTTCTACCACAAAACAGTCAGAACATCGATTATATTTTATATTAGCAGAATCAAGGTCAACGGAAATAATAATTTTCTTGTTAGCTAATGAATCTTGAGAAATAGTGTCTGAATAAAAGGTCTTTTTATTGTCTTGCTGTCCGAATGAATTTACAGTCAAAAGAAAAAACACTGTCAAAATGAGGATTTGTCGAGTCATTTATTATTTTTTTATTTTTAAAATGCTTGCTAACCTTTAGATTTGTTCGGTCAAAACAAGTTTGATAAATTTGAAAAAGGAACGGAGGTGCACTACGCGCTAACAAAGTTCACGACTTATGTTTCGATTAAGACCTCCGTTACCTTTTACACAGCGAA
>Ga0208789_1001171_pt1 | contig 16340 bp, 10 predicted proteins | sample Methanotroph_Enr_FD_187368 | JGI IMG/M metagenome (GOLD analysis project Ga0208789, IMG submission 187368) | Enriched soil microbial communities from Old Woman Creek wetland in Ohio, USA - Methanotroph_Enrichment_5 (SPAdes) (version 2) | ecosystem: Environmental > Terrestrial > Soil > Wetlands...
TTCTTTAAAATGAAGCCTGCAGGATTCCTCGCTCCCAAAATTTGCTGTAAAACTGAATAAATTCATCGCTTTTTTTTATCAAATATAACTCCTTTTTATTAATTATGAGTGATTACGGACAATCAAATTTAAATATATAGTGTTTTGATTTAATAGTGATTGATGGAGTTCAAATTCCATCAATCACTATTTTTTTTTGTCTTTTCTTCAAATTGTATTTTAAGCCAAACTGAATCACATTCGAATAAAACTTTGATTGTGAATATACTTCAAAGGTTGTTGTAATGGCTGTATAGTCGAAAATCTGGTAGGACATATTTCCAGTAAATCTTTTGAAATCACCACTGTAGTCATCATAAAACCAAGCAGCTTCGAGTCTGGAACTAAAATCACTTTCTTCTTTACCAAATTTCCAGCCTAAACCACCACCAATATAAAATCGACTGTCAATCATCCAATATGGATATCCGGACGATGGATTTATTGTAGCATCACCAATTGATGATTCCAGATAAGAAGTCTCAATGAAAGGCAACAATTTTGATTTTTTTTCAGCACCATTGTCCAAAGTAATTTTAGCCGTTGATGATGCTTCATACGAGTCGCTTGTTTTTGCAACACTTCCGGATTTACTATGGGTATAATAATTAGCTTCTAGCGATAAACTTGCGTTCAGTATTCCAAAAAGATAGGCATCATGATAAAAATTCCCCTGCATTCTATAAATATTTTTGCTATAAGCAGTTCCTGTTTCTGCTGGAAAAATTTTGAACTCAGCAGATGTATATTTTTTATTTTTTGAAAAATTAGCTCCTATTCCAAATTGAAAATAGAATTTATCAAAATCACTATATTCTCCTCTTATCCTTGACCAATATTGCAATTTTTCAAAATTTTTGGGATTATTAAATTGATATTGCAGTCCATAAAGTGTATGGGTCACATTATCATCATCTTGAATTTCGTAATTCAGTTTATGCATTTTACTGAATGTTGCTCCAAAGCCATGGAGGTTTTTCTTTTTATCAAAGGAATTATAGGAAATCACATTTTTAAAGGCTGAAGGATCTTTTTTATTGCTTTCCAAAGACGAATTAATTGCGATGAAATCTCCATTTTCTTTTCGGTTGGTTTTTATCAAATTCTGTTTTATATCTTGATAAAAAAGCTCCGGATGGTTTTCCAGTAAATCTTGTTGTAATTCAGGTTCTACATATATTACATCTTTATTAAGTATAGCTCTCAAGTTTTCTTTTTCGGTACTTTCTGGAATTGAATTAGCTAAAACCCAAGCTTCCTTAAACTTGCCGATGTCATGATTAACATTTGCAAACAATGATTTTGCTTTATAATCAGATGGATTTTTCGCAATATATATTTTATATTCTTCATCTAAAACATTGTAGAATTTAAGATCGATTAGCCAGGACATTTTTGTTGCAAAATCAATTTCATCACTATAAACTGACCAATCGTATGCCTTTTTAAATTGAGTGTCATCGGCATATAACCAAGAAATATCTGTTGCCAAGCTTTTGAATTTTTCAGATGGCTGAACCTTGTTTAATTCTATTAAAGCTGTTTTTGGTTCATATGTTAAAAGGTGTTGAATATATTGTAGATAAGCAAATGAACTGGTGTCTGTTTTTAATAAATTTATTAACGCATTTTTAATTTTTGCTTGATTTTCAGAGGTATAAAATGAAGCAATATAGTCATTCAAAAGCGCAGCATCATTAGGCGTTACTAGTATTTGCGCGTTTAACCATTTTTCTTTTATCAGATCATTTGGGTATTCAACAATTTTATTTAATACTACCGAGTACATAATATTTTCCTGCAAAGGATATTTTATACAATGGCTTTCCAATAATTTCCAAACCTCAATTCCTCTATCTTCCCAATTCATATATTTAGTGTACTTATTCCATGTAACAGAATCGATTGTTGACTCAGCCATCATTTTTTGTCTTAGAGATTCAATTTCTAATTTTAAATTTATGTCCAAATCATCTACCCCATTATTTTCAATAATATTAAATTGTTTTACTTTTTCCTGATAAACGAGGAAGTCATTTTTTACTTTTTTAGAAACTTCTGTAAGTTCTTTTTTTTGAACGTCTGTTTTATAATTTAAATCTGGCAGACTTAATTTGGATTCATTGGTGTGAATCGTATATAAATATCCATCTAAGATCGGAGTTTTAGAAAATTGAGCTGCTTGATTATTTAAAGCAGTTTCCATTTTTTGAATGTTTTCAGAACTAACATAAGAAAACCAATATTGTTTTCCAGAGATTGACTCTTCCGGACTTAATTCCTGGACAGTATAAATACCGTTTTTACTATTATGTCTAAAGTTTGAAGCCCTCCAATCCAGAACAATATTTGCCGCTTCTCCAGCATTTAGAAAACGAATTTGAGGAAAAACAGAGGTCATTTCTTTTAGATAATTGTCAAATTCTGTAAACATTCCTATATTTTTACCTTTGGTTTTATACCAACCCAGATTTAAAGAATTTCTGAATTCATAATTCCCTTTGAAAGCATTTTTTTGATCGCTAATTTGATATACATCATCTAGATGAACAAAATGAGTCCAGATTCCTGTAAATAAATAAACCGATTGTTGACTGTATTTTTGTTCTGCATTTAAATAAAAGCCACTTGAAGTTCTTGGATAATCAAAAAAATCTTCATTATATAGATCAAAATCAAATTCTCTATTTCCGCCTTCAGCCGAATCACCTTCATAAGAACTACAGAGATATTTTAAGGAAGGCATCCCTTTTTTTAGTTCATCAATGCCCATATTATCAATTATATTTGATGGTGGCACATAGGTTATCGGCAATTGTCCAAAGTTGTTTACCTCCCATTTTTTTTGTGCTGATTTTAAAGCAGTTGCAATAAAATCCTGATTTCTCCATGTATTCTTTATGATTTCCACATGATTGTATCCATGGAAAGCCAATTCATGTCCTTTTTTTGCAGCATCATAAACAAACCAATCACTTAAGCCTTCTATTTTATTATCAGATTTAATTTTATGCTTATCCCATTGGTCAAAAAGAAAAGGTGGCTGTACTTTGTTTTTATAATCAAAAGTGACCGTTACAGAATAACTTATATTGTATTTTTTTGCGAGTTTTAGCATATCCGGCCACCACACTTTTTTTACAAAATCTTTTGCTGAAAGATTCATTTCAGACGCTATTGGTTCACTTTTTATATCAAAAAGAGGACATGGGAAGTCATCGATAAAAATGGTGCTTGTATTTGCAATTGGATACGGAATACCTTCTAATCCTTTTAATATTCCTGAAAAAAGCAATCCTCTATCTCTTTTTTCAAAAGCTTTTTGGACATTATAAAGCAGTACGCGCCCTTTTCCAACTTTATTCTCAACAATAGTTGGGTATTTTGGATCATTTATAGCGGTTGCCAGTATTTTTATGTTTTCAGAAAAATTCTCTTTTGCAAATCCATAATGGATGTCTTTTTCATTAATTTTTTTATCCTTGAGATTAGGTAATATTGATGTTTTAAAATAGATTCCTTTAGATGTTATATCAGTATAATGTTTCGCTTCAGGCTTAAAACCTAATAAGAAAGCTATTCTTTTATCTTCATTAGCGTTTAGTAAAAAAAAGGTGCCTCCATTACTGACAAAATCAGTTATTTTATTAATAGATGCATCGCTTAATTTTATTGTTCCTGCCAAACATAATACTCGTGTTGATGGGGAAAAAACAGATAAGGTATCCCATACTTTTATATCAGTTGTTTTATAAGGTAACTTGGTATAATCGCAAATTTTATTAATGTTTCTATTGAATTTTACACTTACCGCATCATCATAATCAATTAAATATTCAATTAAAGGAGGTTGTTTCAATTTGTTTTCTGAATATCTGCGAAATTCTGTAAGCTCTTTTTTATTTTCCCCTTCAAAAAGAATAAAACTATCCGGATCTAGATTATCAATCGTTCCGCAATTCATAAATACTAAAGTTATTGCCAGAGCAAGCAGCAATTTGTAATTTGATTTGATTTTATTTACAAACAATTTCATAGATAGATAATATTTGTTGTTGTTTAAGAATATGGAATTCAAATGGATCTTCGTTGGAGTCATTAATCATTTAATAATCAAAATATTAAATCTGAAATTTTACTTGATTTTGGCTCGTTAATTATTTCATAGACTTTGAAATTTTCATTGATATAAATTAATTCGATTTTTCTGTTTCTTTTTTTCAGTAAGTACAATTGGTTCATTAAGGTCTGCGAGAGCGCATTATTTTCATTATAAGTACCTGATTTTTTATTATTGAAAACAAAAAGCAAAACACTTTTAGGAATTACATTTTGCGGTTTTTTTTTAAAAAATTTCGGATTTCGGATATTCTTAAAATAGATAGAATCCTGTTCTAAATATTCATCCAAAAAAATCGAATAATTCATAAAAAAATGTTTGTTTTTACTTATCACTTGCGTTCTGTCATCGTTTACGACTGCATATGAATAAGGAAAATAATTACTTGATATCTGGTCATATGCATATAGAATCTGTTTAGGTGTTTCGTCAGATGCTACAAATTTATTAATGGTGTTTTTTTGATAATAGATAGCAAAAAATTGAATTCCAAGCACTAAAATCCCAATTACATATCTATTGAACTGTACTAATTTTATAAATAATGGATTAAATATCCGGATTATAATGGCTGCATTAATTCCGATAACAATAGGAATAAAAGCAGGTAAAGACTGAATTAATAAATCCGAATCGACCCATGGATTATTCATGCTTCCTAATAAAATTAAAGTGATAAAATAAATTTGAAAAGCAATCGAAGCTTTCCAATCTTCTTTATTATAAAAAAGGAATTTCAGCAAGAAAACAATTCCAATAAAAGCACCAATGACATAATAATTTATAAGTCTGTTTAATGGGATAACCAACTGAGGAATATAAGTATACGAATTTACTGATAACAAATTAGTGTGTAAAAATATCATGAAATCTGTTTCTAAATGATAACATGCCAAAGCATAAATTCCTAATATTATTACCGTCGAAAAGCAATAGGCAGCTATCCCATACCAAAAACGTCTGCTGGCAAAATGCTTTGTCAAAAATATTGAAATCACTAAAAATGGAGGCAATAGTATACAGAGTGTAAACAAATCGATGAGCCCAATTACAATAAAAACTAAAAGAAAACTGAAAAAATAATTATTTTTTTTTAGCTTTAATAAACCAGGTTTTAATAAGAAAACCATCGCAGGAAAAGCAAATGTAAGCGCTAAAAAGGTAGATTTACTTTCCAATAAAAAATTAATGTTTATCGGTGTTATTGTATAAAACAATGCAAATGAAAGTGCTGCAATTAATGGCGCAATGTATTTCGAAAATGTGATTGTTCTGATAATCCAAAACAATAAAATACTAATCAAAACGGATTCTAAAATTCCAATTGATTGTAAAGCAATTTCCGGGCTGACATCGGTAATTTTTGCATAAAAATTCACAAACGCTAAATTGCCGGCAACACTCATGCCGTGAAAAAACCATTTTTGATTATCAAAATCAACTACTTGTTCTAAATCCGAAACCCAAATTTCGGATAACGTATACAAATCATATTTAAAAAAATAAAATCGGCTTATAAAAGTAATTGTTGCTAAAACGATTATTAGGAGAAGTATGAAATAGCCATTTCTTTGAACAGCATCTTTTTTTTTGAAAACAAACCACGAAGAAAGTGATTTGTTGAGTTCTATTTTTTTTAATAATTTATGGATAATAGATTTTATTTTATTATCAAAATAGATACCCGGATTTTTAAGGTTTTGAAAACCTATAATATCAATGGCAATTAAAAAGAGTAAAATTAAAACACAATTTAATAAATCATAAATGCTTAACTGAATGGTCACAAAAATTACAATTCCAATTATACTTCCGTATCTAAACCATTGGTGCACTAAAAATTCCAAAAAAGTATTAGACGCTGATTTGTTTACCCATTTTCTATTCAAGTAGAATAAAAAAAGTAACATGGCGCAAAGCCTCATAAATCCTAGTATTATAGAACTTGTGAATAGCATCTTTCATTTAATTTGAAAATTGTGGTATGGTTTGCAAATTGATATTTCCGATGAAATAGTCAAATTTTGATGATTTTATTCGTTTTAGAATAGCATCATGAAGTTTTAAATTATCGGCATATTCGATTAGAATAACCGGAAGCTTAAACTTTTTTTTGACTGTTTTTAGTTCTTCCATATAATTTTCAAACTCTTTTTCTTCTCTTAATTTATAGCTTTTATCATTAAAAGTATAATTACTTGCTACAGATTCTACTACAATTGCATCCACAAAAGGTGCTGTTTCACTAATGATTTGTATTCCTGCATTTTGAATAAAAACAAGATTTGGATATTTATTATCAATAGTTTTCAACAAGTTTATTAATTCCGCTTTTTGCTGTGATTGAGGACCAAAAGTTGTGAAATTATCAATATTGTCAAAAAATAATCCATCATAGCCAAAGGCTAAAGTGTTTTTTATCATTTCCAGTAGTATTTCATTAGTATTTTCTAATTTTAGATTTAAATAATAACTATTCCATGTTTCATTTTTCCCAAATGAATTTTCCTTTAATGCATTATAGTATTGAGAATTTGCATTTATTTCGCCTAAACTGATATAAGCAACTACTTTTTCATTTTGCGATTTTATTTTTTTTATTTCATAAATATTGTAATATTGAGATTCAAGAATTACATAACTATATCCTTTTATAACTTCGGGTTCCAGCCTTCCATAACAAACTAATATGGAATTTTTGGATATTCCATTTCCATAAACATTTGAAAATAGTATTGATGGTAATACGAATAATATAATTTTAATAAGTTGCATAGTAGTAATAGTCTAGTTTTTTAAAAAAATCAATATTTGCCTTAAGCGTGAGAATCATAAAAAGCATTGAGCCACAAAGCATCCCAATTACGCTGTACTCGTAAGCTATGAAACGACTGAAAATCAATCCGATAATTAAATTAAAAATAAAAGCAAGAATAATTGCCTGTAAAGGCTTTGAGGGTTGCCCGAGCGTAAATAAATAAAGTGTATTTAGCATTCCCCAAGCCAAAAAAGTATATCCAATCCCTCCTATTATACCTACATTAACACTTATTTGATCCAGTGGTTCATGAAACTGGGCGTTATATCCCCAGGAAGCATTAATCAGGAAATAAATTAAAATAAATATCGCAATTGCGGTCAATAATAATATGCTAACATGTTGCCAATACATTTTGGAAAGCTGATTATTAAATATTTCCGGTGATTTATAGGAGGTATTTTTTTGTCCAATATCTAAAAACCGGCTAAATGAAGCTACTCCATATTCCAGAACACCGGAGAGCAAAAGGAAAACTAAAATTCCTAAATCCATTCCAAGTTCATAGTTTTTTTCAAAATAGACTATAAATGGCAACGAACCATTTATGGTTGATGACCATGCTAAAATCCTATCTGTAAAAATAAACAGGTAAAGAAAAAGTCCGTAAAAAAAATATTTGTAATTATGATACAAAACTACTGTTGACCTAACTTTAATATTAAAATTGGATTTTTCCTTTTGAATTAATTTTTTAAAAAACATGGTAAGATAGATCCTCGAAATTATAATTGCGATTAAAATTCCAATCCAATGTGTAAAATAAATCATTAAATTGGTTTGTGTTTTTAGCAGGACAGCGATTGTTGTACCTACAAAAATTGCCAACGAAATGACCCAGCGCTGTTTAATAGTATGTAAAGGAGCTAAAAGCAGCAAAAGAATACCAATTAGAAAAGCATACACAAAAACCACAAGTAGTACCTTAAAGGGATAAACATGAAAAAAAAAGTTAGCTAAAAAAATTATTCCTAAAATATAAAACAGTGATAAAGCTCCCATTTTTAGCAAGTAGTTAACGATCTGTTTTGTCATTCCAAAATCTTCATGATTCCAATAAAATGATGCTTGCCGTCCGATTACCTGAACAAAACCGCCCGTTGCAACAAGTCCGATAATAACACCTAAAACGACTGCTGTAGATTGAACATGATTAAAACCTACAAAGGTCCACAAGGAATATCCAAATACAATGATGGCTATAATTTGCAAAAAAACAGGGAGTAAATGAAATATTCCCAATGGATAATAATGTGCGAAAATCTTGGCCTTAATCCATAAATAATCTGAGATTTGAATTGATTTTGGATTTTTTAAGATTGCTTCCTTTTCTTTTCTGTTTTTTGATTCTTTATGTTCTTCTGAAAAAGTCAATTCATTGAAAACTAAATCTGCCAAATAGCTAAGGGATGGAACTCCAAAATCAAATTCAGTATCCTTGTCTCGAATTCCCATAGATTCAATAGTAGCCATAACCACTCTATTACTGACTGGCTTACCGATTTTATCTTTGATTTTCAGTATTAAAGACTTAATATTTTGATCATGATTTTCCATGTAAATTGGGGAACAAATTCAATGTTATTTTTAGCATTTTTTAAGAAGCTTCCTGATGGTTTTCCAATTGAATTAAAATTGGTGTATCAACTTCGGTAATTTCGCCACTAATTACTTTATCATAAGCGATTTCGTATTCCCGGATGAATTTTCCTATAGTGAAATTCTCAATTACCTTGTTGCGGGCGTAAATACCCATTTGGGTTCTTAATGGTTCATTTTGTAATAATTCTACAACACGATTTCCAATTTCAACATAATCTTTTGGTTTACATAAAAATCCACATTTGTAATCTAAAGCTTCATTTACACCACCAACATCGGTAGAAATAACAGGAATACCGCAACTCATAGATTCTATAACTGTATATGGAAAACCCTCTGAAATTGAAGTCAAAATCGAAATATCACCTTCCGAGAAAAGTAAATGCGGTTTTTCATGAAACCCTGCGAGTATAAAATTATCCTGTAAACCGAGTTCCTCAATCAGGTCTTCGCATTCTTTAGTATATTCCGGAACTGCATCTTTATCTCCATAAACCAAATATTTTACATTCGGAATTACTGTTTTCACTATCTCGCATGACCGAATCATGGTAATGATATCTTTTAATTCAAAAATTCTTGCCGCAGCAACCACCGTAGGGGTTCCTTTCAAATGTTCCGGTTTTGGAGCCGGAGCAAAAAGGTGATGATCGATTCCATTATAAATAACTTCAATTTTATCAGTATTTGCACCGTATAATTTTTCCCAGCTGATATTAAATTTATTAACAGATAAAATCAAATCTGCTTTATAATAAACCAATTCGGTAATACATTCGGACAGTTTTATAAGCAGTTTCTTGAGGAAAAATGAATATTCAGAAGTATTTATAGCCAAAAGCCGTTCTCTGATAAACACGCCATGTTCTGTAGCTATGATAGGCGTACCATATTTATATTTTAGAATTAAAGCTGGAATTACCGGAAAACCCGATACCGTTAGATGCGAAATATCTGCTTTTGGGACATCAATAGATAAAGGAATTAAAAAACGATACAACCAACGCATACCAACTGTCAAGTCATACAAAGTGACATCCTGTTCTTTTTCTTTATCAATAACTTCTGAAACCATGCTGCAAAATGTTTTCCAAACAGGGATGCTCTTCATTGTTTTTTTATAATCGTGCTCTTGAAAAAATTGCCACATTTCGAAAATAATCTTATCTAAATCGTCCAAATTCCGGGTTTCTAAATAAATATTTGATAATAATCGCTCAAAAATTGGCAAAAAAACCTGATAAATGAGCACATTATCATTATCCTCTTTTCTATCTACGAATTTGTAATATTTATTTCCATAATTAACCATTTCCTGTGGTTCAAGAGGCGACCATAAAGGAATCTGAATAACATTTTTCACATTTTTACTGAACTCGTATTTAGATTTTAATTCATAATTGGCATTTATGGAATAAAGTGTATAATCAACATTTTTCACTTCATTACATAACATGTGAGCCCAAGTAGAAACTCCACCACCATAAAAAGGATAGGTACCTTCTAAAATCAATAATACATCGTATTTTTCTTTCATAGTAATAAGTATTAAAATCAAATTATCTACATCTGTCAAAGCAAGACATAAACACAAAAAACATGTAAATTTAGAGCTGGTGGTATTTCATTTTTAAAGAAAAAATTAAAAATGAAAGAATGCTTTTCATTAAAAAACTCTTTCTTTATAGTAGGAATTACAACAAATATATATTGAAAAAAAATTAAGAAAAAATAGTTCTGTTTAACGTAATAGAAAATCGACAAACTACTTAAAATCAGATATATATACAATTAATAAGTGATTGTATTTAAAGAAAAAAATCTTTTTCAGGCAATTTTCATTTGCCTAAAAAAGATTTTGAATATATTTTAATATTGAGAAAAGTTCTGGAAAATTTAATCGGCTTCGTTCATGATTTTTTCGCGATACTTCTTGCCCATCAATAATATAAATTTCAGTTTATAGTCTTCCACGAGCCATTCACGGTAATTTTTGCTGCATTGACTCAAACATTTAGAGTAGCGTTTCACTCTACATTCGATATCAGCATCTAATTCGCGTCCCAGTGATTTTGCTTCTTGTAATGTCTCTGTATTGTCGATACACATGGCGGCGTGTTGCTCTATCGATTTTTCTAAAACTACTTTAGAACGTAAATTTAAAGCAATGGCCAGTTTGTGTTCCTCATCGACATCAAAAGTCACAATTTCAGTTTTGCTGAATTTTGCACGCAATTCCGGCGGCATGGTATATTTGAAATACAATTCAATTTCGGTATCGTCCCGTAAATTTTCCAAATAAAATTCGGGTGATTTAAAAATATGCTGCCAATTTACAGGTTCGCTCCACAATCCAAATCTGGCAGCGTTATTTCCCAAGTCGATGACATTAAAAATATCTTTATGAGGCAATTTTCTGGAACCTCGGCCAATCATTTGGAAGTATAATGTCAACGATTTTGTGGCTCTGTTCAAAATTATGGTATCTACCGTAGGCTCATCAAAACCAGTGGTAAGGATACCTACCGAAGTTAAAATGGCATCTGGAGTTTTCTTAAACCAATGTAAAATATCTTTCCGCTCTTCGTTATTACTTGTATTGTCGAGATGGCGAATGGCATATCCGGCTTCTCTAAAAGTTTCATAAACGTATAAGGAAGTGTTGATCCCATTATTGAAAATCAAGGTTTTTTTACCCAATGATTTTTCGGTATACGCATGCAATAGTTTTTCCTGCATGGCCATATTGGTATATAAATCATCGGATGATTTTACAGTATAATCGCCATTGATTCCCACTTTTAAAGAGGTCAAACCCACGTCGTAGCTATAGGTTATTGCTTTCGCCAAAAAACCGTTTTCGATTAATGAACTGATGGTATCCCCTACTATCAATTCATCGTAATTTTCGTGCATAGGCAACTTGACATTCGAACTCAAAGGTGTTGCGGTAACTCCCAGTATGAATGCATTTTTGAAAGAACTTAGTAATTTTCGAAAAGAATTATAATGTGCTTCATCGATGATTACCAATCCAATGTTGTCCAGATGCAATTTTTCATCGTTGATCCGGTTTTTCAAAGTTTCGACCATGGCTACAAAACAAGAATAATCGTTTTGGTCCGGAAGTTCTTTTACCTTACTGTTGATGATTTTATTTTTCACATCAAAACCCTTGAGCATTTTTGAAGTTTGCTTGCAGAGTTCAATTCGATGTGTTAAAACAACTACTTTTTTATCATGTTTTGACAAGTACCGGCGTACGATTTCAGAAAACACGACAGTTTTTCCGCCACCAGTAGGCAATTGATATAACAAATGGTGGTTGCGTGGTGCATTGTCTAACCGTTCAAAGATAGCGTCTATGTCCCCTTTTTGGTAGGCATAAAGTTCTTTTTTATCTTCAACTTCTATTTCTAAATTGTTTTGAGACATTGATTTTTTGATGGGTTTTTGCAAAAATACGCCTAAAAAAGAGTTAATCAACCAATTTTAATCTAAAAAAACAGGAACAATGAAATATAATTGTTTTATGAGTCCATTCTAAGACTCTATGCGCTCGATGATTGCAGCGAAATCTTGTTTATTATACCATTTTTGTTGTATGGTTTTGTTAAGAATGGCCGTTATTCTGGGTTTAAATTCATTGAGAATTCCATTTGCTATCATAAAACGGACGGCTTGCTCGAAGGAATTGAACATGCTTTTATAAAATAATTCCTGTGTTACTAATCGTTCTGCCGAAAAGGCCAGCGCAATTTCGACATTATAAAGCATTACATCGGCAATTACAAATGGATCGACACCCAAAAGAATAAAATGCTTGATGTACTTTTGGGCAACGGAACGCCTCATTTTTGGTTTTTTGGGTCTTCCGGAAGTTTTTATTGGAAAATATTCATTCGAAATTTTGAGTTTGCATTCCTGCAACAATTTTTCTTCCTTTGGATTAAAAACAAAATCATAATAGGTTTTTATAGCGCTGAATTTTTCATACAATTCGATGATTTGAGCTTCGAGTTGCTTTTTGTTAAGATCGTTCAGGTATTTTTTTAAATCACGTTTGCTCATTATCAATGTTTTCTGATTGCAAAAGTAAATTACTTTAGGATTGAATACTTCGAAAATCAATGTTAATCCTTAATTTTGCCATAAATTAAAGAGTAAGTGCGGTTTTCAGCACCTATTTTTTTTACTTTTATCCCCTAATTTGATTTTTATGCTTAGATTTTTTAAGATTGTCGCTTTACTGGAAGGAATTTCCTATTTGGTTTTATTCTCCAATATGCTTATTGTGAAACCCACAAATCTCACTCTTTACAAAACATTTTTATTTCCAATAGGAATGGCTCACGGGGTTTTGTTTGTGACCTACATCATCTTGGCAATAATGCTGAAATATGAAGCCAATTGGAACCTGAAAAAATCCGGAATCATTTGCCTTGCTTCAGTAATTCCTTTTGGCACCTTTTATGTAGAAAAGAAATACTTAAGAAATGTATAAATTGATAGAGAAAATATTCAGTTGGTGCTATCCCCTATTTCGAAAATGGGGATTTGGATATGACTATTCCACTTACTTAAGTTTGGTGGTAAATATTGTCATACTGAGTGTTTTGTCCTATTTTATTTATTTTGTTTTCCGATTTGTTTTGGTTACGGTTTTGACCGTTTTGGCCCAAAAAACCAAAACCAAATTTGATGATTTTTTAGTGACCAATAAAACGGCAAAATACATCTCTCATTTAATTCCATTATTGTTTATTTATAAATCGGTTCCTATAATTTTAGATAAGTATGAGTATTGGGAGGGGATTTTCGGAAAACTGGTAGGGATCTATATTATCATATTATTTTTATGGATTATCCGTACCATTTTTAATGCCCTAAGAGATTATTTGAAACAAAAACCTGAATATAGCGATAAACCTATCGATAGTTTCATCCAGGTTATCATGATTATTCTTTGGATGGTTGGAACTGCGGTGATTATTTCAAAATTATTTGATATCAATCAGAATGAATTTTTAACCATTGTAGGAGCCATTTCAGCCTTAGTCATTTTAATTTTTAGGGATACCATTTTAGGATTTGTTGCCAGTGTTCAGGTAGCGATAAACGATATGGTTCGCATAGGTGATTGGATTACCATGGAAAATTTCGGTGCTGATGGTGATGTAATCGAAATAAATCTTGCCACAGTAAAAGTTCGGAATTTTGATAATACCACCACTACAATTCCCACCTATAGTTTAATTTCAGATTCCTTCCAAAATTGGCGTGGGATGCTTCATTCAGACGGGCGAAGAATAAAAAGACATATTCTTATAAAGGCGAGTAGTATCCGGTTTTTACAAGAAAATGAAATAATAAATTTGAAGAAAATTGAGCTTATCAGTGCTTATATTGATACTCGAAAATCAGAAATTGATAAGTACAATACCAATCATAAAATTGATAAATCAATAGCCATAAATGGTCGTAATATCACCAATTTAGGTTTGTTTCGAAAGTATATCACGCAATATCTTCATAATTATCCGGGATTGAATAAGGACATGATTATGCTTTGCCGTCAATTGCAATCCACTTCATATGGTGTCCCGCTGGAGGTTTATGCTTTTTCGCATGATAAACGATTTGAAAATTATGAATACATCATGTCGGATATATTTGACCATATTATTGCATCGGTTATTTATTTCGATTTGGAAATTGCTGAAATTCCAACCGAAAAAGGAATTCGGGTCTAAAACTATTCCGGTAAACGATTTTTTATATATTCAATCTCCGTTTTTCCATGGGCTTTTGGTTTTCCGTCAGCCCCTAAATTCACCATGGTTGTATTATCTATTGTGATAATCGTCTCGCGAGTCATCATGTTTCGTGCTTCACATTTTAGCGTAAGCGAAGTCTTTCCAAATTTTATGACATCGATGCCTATTTCAATGATATCACCTTGTCTCGCAGAACTTCTAAAATTAATTTCTGACATGTGCTTGGTAACAATTCTTGAATTTTCTAGTTGAATGATCGTGTACAAAGCCATTTCTTCGTCTATCCAAGCCAATAATTGCCCACCAAATAATGTTCCATTTGGATTTAAGTCTTCGGGTTTTACCCATTTTCTGGTATGAAATCTCATAATTTTCTTTTATAAGTACAAATTTAAGACATTCCTTTTTCAGTTTTTATATAAAAATAAGGATTGTCCACCGAATTATGAAATTGCAAAAATGGAACGCCAAATAAAATCAATTTGGGACCATTTTTATAATAAAATTAGGATTTCGTAACTATCTCAAAATCGGTATTGTTTCGGGGCAATAAATATTTAAAAAGGTTGAGTTGGCGGAACTTTTTATAAAAAAAGACCAATATAATTATTTGGTCTTCATCTTATTCAAATCCGGTTTCTAGTTTCTAATTGGTACTTTTCGATATCTCAACATAAAAATCTTTATCCACTTCAAGTTTTGGATTTTTGTTTGTTTGCGGTAGATTAGTCCAATCCGTCTGTGGTTTAAGCCATTTTTCAGTTCCGTTCAAAGTCACTTTTACCGGCATATTGAAATCTGGAACACAATTCGTCCAGCGGTACACCAGGTTACTGTCTTTGAAATAATATTCCAATGTTGGAATCCTAATATCTCTCAAATATTGATTAAAAAACGACGATAAATCAATGCCAACGGCTTGACTTAAATAACCCTCAATTTGTTTGGTCGTCACGGTTTGGTGGTAAAAAGTGCTGTTCAACCCTCTTAAAATAGTTCTCCATTTTTCATCATCATTTACAATTTGGCGCAGTGTATGCAGCATATTTCCACCTTTGTTATACATATCCCTGGAACCTTCATTATTTACATTGTATTTTCCAATTATGGGTTTGTCATTTTTAATTCCTTTTCTTGTTCCTCTAACATATTCAAATCCAGCATCTTTTCCATAGTAATATTCCACAAAAAGACTTTCAGAATAGTTCGTAAAACTCTCGTGAATCCACATGTCGGCAATGTCTTTGTAGGTGATATTATTGGCAAACCATTCGTGCCCCGATTCGTGGATAATGATAAAATCGAATTTCAATCCCCAACCTGTTCCGCTCAAATCTTTTCCTCGATAACCGTTTTTGAAACCGTTGCCATACGTTACAGAACTTTGATGTTCCATTCCCAAATAAGGAGCTTCAACCAGCTTATAACTATCCTCATAAAATGGATAAGGGCCAAACCAATGCTCAAAAGCTTTCAGCATGCGCGGGGCATCCTTGAATTGCATTTTGGCTGCAGCCAAATTATCTCTCAGTACGTAATAATCGCAATCTAATTCGCCTTTTTCACCTGGATATTTTTCGGAAAAAGAAACATAATCGCCTATGTTTATATTTACGCCATAATTATTGATGGGATTTGATACATACCAAGTGAAAGTTCTTGTCCCATCCTTCAAATCAATTACATTTTGCAAACGACCATTGGAAACATCCATCAAATTTTTAGGAACATTAACACTGATGAGCATATCGTCAACTTCATCATACATGTGATCTTTATTGGGCCACCACGCACTCGCACCTAAACCTTGACAAGAAGAAGCAATAAAAGGTTTTCCGTTGTTGTCTTTTTTCCAGGTAATCCCTCCATCCCAAGGCGGGTTAACAGCAACTTTTGGTTTGCCACCATAAAAAACCGTCAGTTCTTTTATATCACCTGATATTTGAGGTGCAACCAATTCAATAAAAAATGCATTTCCATCTCT
>Ga0208789_1001174_pt1 | contig 16298 bp, 7 predicted proteins | sample Methanotroph_Enr_FD_187368 | JGI IMG/M metagenome (GOLD analysis project Ga0208789, IMG submission 187368) | Enriched soil microbial communities from Old Woman Creek wetland in Ohio, USA - Methanotroph_Enrichment_5 (SPAdes) (version 2) | ecosystem: Environmental > Terrestrial > Soil > Wetlands...
ATGGACATCGGTCCCGGCAGGATATACATCGACTGCCCCTTCAATAACAGTATCGCCTTTGGTAAATACTACCTATTTCGTAACTGTAAATGACGGATTTAACACTACATCAGGATCGGTATCAGTAACAGTGAACCCGCTGCCACTCCAATTCGGACTTACAGGAGGCGGAAGCTACTGTTCAGGCGGAACCGGTGTTGTGGTTGGACTGGCCGGATCACAATCCGGAGTAAATTATCAATTGTATAACAATGGGAACCCGGTGGGGATGCCTGTTTCGGGAACCGGAACTTCAATAAGCTTTGGAACTCAGACTTTAGCAGGAATTTATTCAGCAACCGCAACGAGGGCTTCAACCTCATGCACCCAGGGTATGGGAAGCATTGTTTCGGTATCGATAAATGCTTTGCCGGTTGCAAATGCTGGCGCTGACCAGGTAATTCCATTTGGAACCAGTACAACTCTATATGGATCAGTTTCAGGAGGATCAGGAACCATAAATTATTCATGGAGTCCATCCGCATTAATTGCAGCAGGTGGCAATACATCATCCCCTTTTACAGTTAACTTGTATTCCAATACGACCTTCACACTTAATGTAACCGACTCCAAAGGTTGCAAAGGAACTGACCAGGTAGCCGTTTCACTCGCCGGTAATGCTATTAATGTTACAACCTCGGCTGTACCAGCTCAAATTTGTGCCGACTTATCCACAACGCAATTAAATTCTTCGGCTACTGGAGGATCAGGAACTTATACTTATTCCTGGACATGTAATCCGGCAGGAAGCCCGGCATGGACTTCTACTCAGCAAAACCCGATTGTATCTCCAGATGTAAATACTATCTATACGGTTACGGCCAATGATGGATTTAATACTGCAATAGCCTCGGTGACTATTGGCGTGAATCCTTTGCCCGCTCAATACAGTGTTACCGGTGGCGGCATATATTGCTATGCTGGTTCAGGTACGGTGATAGGTCTGAGTGGATCTGAACTCAATATTAACTACCAGCTATTGCGAGGTGGAGTCGCCGATGGACCCGCTGTTACAGGCACCGGTAACCCAATAAGTTTTGGAAACCGGACCGCAGCTTTTACCTATACGGTTGCTGCAACAAATAATATTACTGGTTGTACAAATTTAATGAATGGGAATGCAACCATTTTAATTATACCGCCTCCTTCAGCTTACCTGGTGACAGGTGGGGGCTCTTATCCTTTAGGAGGACAAGGCAGAGAAATTGGCCTGATGCACTCAGATAACGGAATCAGCTACCAACTGTACTGCAATAACATTCCTGTGGGAACTCCGATAAGCGGGAATGAGTCTTCACTTAATTTTGGCTTTCAAACCCAACCAGGAACATACACTATTGTAGCAACTGATTCAGCAACCGGATGTACCAATAATATGACCGGAAGTGTTGATATATCAATTCTCCCGCTTCCAAATCAATTTGATGTAACCGGGGGCGGCACTATTTGCCAGGGTGAACCAGGCTTACCCGTAGGGCTTTCAGGTTCCGAAGCAGGCGTAAATTATCAATTGCTTTACAATGGGTTCCCCCTGGGGCCAATCGTTGCAGGAACAAATCTTCCTTTGTCATGGGGCCCTTTCTCCAATGCGGGACTTTATGAAGTACGCGGATTCAACTCTGTATCAGGAGCTTCCCAGATGATGCAAGACAGCGCTGTAATAACTATAAATCCTATGCCCACCATATTCACTGTCGATCCAACCGGATCCCAGTGCCCGGGTACTATCATCCGCCTTAATGGATCGGATGCCGGGTTTACATATTATCTTCAGATGAATGGAATTTCAATTGATACACTGGCAGGCACAGGAACAATCGGATTCCTGAACTTTGGCCCTCAAACCATGAATGGCACATATATGATCAGGGCTGAGAATATTTTGACGGGCTGTAATGCGATGATGAATGGCAGCACTTATATTAGCATAGCACCACAGGTTTATAATGTAATTCCCGCCGGCATCCTTTGTCCCGGACAGGATATAAGTCTCACCGGTTCAGAAACGGGTGTAAATTATCAGCTTCGCTGGAACGGTACATTCGATCTGGGAACTCCTATACCAGGAACCGGATCGGGTATAAGCCTTGGCAACGCAGGACTTCCGGGCCTTTATTCAGCAGTGGCTATCGATGCCACAACCAATTGTGCATCATACATGAACGATAGTGCCACCTTGTATCCAGACCCGACTGCATTTACCATGGTTCCTGACGGGGATGCCTGTGAAGGAAATGTGATTGGACTTAACGGTTCGGAAAATGGGGTTGATTATGTTTTATTACTTGAAAATGCGATACATATTGATACCGTATCGGGAACCGGCCTTCCAATTAACTTCGGAGCTCAATTAACAGCGGGCAATTATACCGTAATTGCCATTAACCAGACTTCCTACTGCCAGTTCAACATGAACGGGACCACATCTGTAAAGGAAAGCCCGATTAAATACCATATTCTTCCGGCAGGTCTTCAGTGTATCGGAAGTACCATTTCACTTTCGGGTTCACAGGCCGGCGTTACATATCAATTAATGCTCGATGGGTTGTATAACATCGGGTTACCTGTATCCGGAACAGGAAACTCAATTAGTTTTGGAGCACAAAGTCTCAATGGCATTTACACCGTGAGAGCGATAAACGATTTAACAGGGTGCAACTCAATAATGGCAGACAGCACAATATTAGAACCGCTTCCCATTGCATTTACAACAATCCCGGCAGGCAATCATTGTGCAGGAACTTCTGTTGGCCTGAACGGGTCACAAGTCAACTATAACTATATACTTGTATTAGATGGTGCAATAAATCTGGATACCATTCCTGGTACTGGAAATGCTATTGATTTTGGTGGTCAGACAACAGCTGGAAGCTATTCAGTTGTGGCTTATAACAATGCCTCATTCTGTTCAAGTCCCATGAACGGCAATTCAATTATTGAACCTGCTCCGGTGGCCTTTGCTATGACTCCTGCAGGCATCCTCTGTATAGCAAGTGAAATCGGCCTCGATAATTCCGAAGCAGGTGTAATATATCAGCTTCGCCGCGATGGAATTACCAATATTGGCCCAGCAGTAGCAGGAACCGGATCGTCAATTAGTTTCGGCACCATGAATATCCCCGGGCAATATTCTGTGATCGCAACAAGCGCTCTCAATGGCTGCGTTTCCGTAATGGATGGAAATGCTACATTGAATCCTTTGCCATTGGTATATTTACTTACTCCACAAGGGGAGCAATGTGCGGGGACTTCAATAAACCTGAATGGATCACAGATTGGAACTGATTATGTGCTTCTACTTGATAATAGTTACGCCCTTGATACAATTAGTGGTACGGGCAATGTGTTGGACTTTGGGCCACAATTTGTCACCGGGGCCTATACAATCGAAGCAATAGGCGGGGCAACTACTTGCCAGTCGATGATGGCAGGTTCGGCCCTCTTCCTGGCATTACCAACAACTTTCAATATTACACCTGCAGGCCTTTTCTGTACATCTGCACCAATCGGTCTTGATGGTTCAGAAACCGGAATAAACTATACTCTCTTTAACAATGGCATTTCTACCGGAGTTACCATTGCCGGAACCGGAAACGCAATAAGTTTCGGAACGCAATTGAATGGCAATTATTCGATACTGGCAGTAAATCAGATTACCAACTGCAGTATTTTTATGCCTGGTACTATACAGGTCAGCAATCCACCGATAGTACATGCGGGATCGGATGCTACTATTTGTGCTGAACAGAATGCCATGTTCAATGCTACGGTTATTCTGGGTGGAACAACAACATGGTCAACAAGCGGTGATGGTGCATTTAATAACGTCAACCTGTTGAATGCTGTTTATACTCCGGGTGCAAATGATAAAGCATCAGGAAAAGTTAGCTTGTTTCTAACTGCTGACGGAGCAGGAAGTTGCTCTGCAATTAAAGTAACTGATACGCTTACGCTAACAATCAATCAACCGACGGCAGCAAATGCCGGCGTAGATATTGAAGTATGTGCAGCCAGCGATTATACTATCTCTGAAGCATCAGCCACAAACTTTACCTTCCTGAACTGGACTGCAACAGGAACAGGAACCATCGTTAACCGCAATACTTTAACGCCTACTTATGTTCCTTCGGAAGACGATATTACAGCAGGTTCTATAAATTTAATATTGCATGTTACAGGTAACAGCCCTTGTTCCAACTCGGCAACGGATACCCTTACAATGATTTTCCACCCGATTGTTACAGTGGATGCAGGTCCTGGCGCAATAATTTGTAACTCATGTAAATTTACAGCTAATACTGCATCGGTTCAAAATTCTTCTTTAGTTCAATGGTCCAGCTCGGGAAGCGGGACTTTTGAGGACGCTTCGATAGTTAATGCCACCTATACTCCGAGTATGGTTGATATTGTAAAGGGATCAGTGATACTCACTTTAACGGCATTCAACAATCCTCCATGTGCCTTTGTTGCCGATACATTAACCCTTCATCTTTTATCGGATTGGGGTGTTGATTTTAAATGGGCGCCATCATGCGAGGCAAAACCAGTAACTTTCAGTGTTGATCCGGCAATAACCAACATCGGGGCTATTTCTGAATGGCTATGGGAATTTGGCGACGGAAGCACCTCGGACCAAATGAACCCGACCCATCTTTTCCCTGGCCTTGGCGACTTTGATGTGAAACTTTCTGCAACAGACACTTCTGGTAATGTATATGTAGTATCGCACTTTATAACTATTACACAATTCCCGGTTTCATTTTTCAGTTATAGTACTCCTAATTGTTCTAATGAACCGATGCAATTTACTGACCTGTCGCATACACTATACGGATATATAGCCGAGTGGGTATGGAATTATGGTGATGGTACGGTAAACGACACCATCCGGTTCCCTGATGAACCTAATTTGTCACACCTTTATAATTCACCTGGCAAATACAATGTTACACTTTCAATTATCAATTCATTTGGGTGCATTACTGCCACTACAATACAGGTTGAAGCAATAGAAGCTCCGATCGCGAACTTCCAGTACACTGACAACTGTTCAGGACTGGAAACATCATTTCGGGATGCCTCCTTTGCCAATGGCCCGGGAAATACCGTACAATACTGGTGGGATTTTGGTAATCCTTCAACCGGATCTGATAATTATTCAGACAAATCAGATGCTACTCATATTTTCAGCGCTCCGGGAACCTACCAAGTAATGCACATTGTACGTAATTTCAATAACTGCACTGATACTATTGTTAAACCTGTTGTAATCCTTACCCCTGTTCCTGTTGACTTTGTTCATGATCACACTTGTGTTGATGGTAAAGCAAATTTCGGGCCTGACACCACAGTAATGAATGTTACCAATATCAGCAGTTGGAAATGGGATTTCGGGGATGGAGTTACAAACGATCAGCAAGTTACAACCCATATATACGCAGGACCCGGCAACTACCAGGTGACACTCACCGTAATTGATATTTCAGGATGTACAGCCTCGAAAACCCGAACTGTAACAGTAAACCCGCTGCCTGTTGCCATGTTCAACACAACCCAGCTTCCATGTGTTTATGAACCTGTTCATTTTGATGATATATCCAATACGTATGAAGGTTTTATCACAAAATGGAATTGGGATTTCGGCGACGGTAACACAAAACAGATCTTTTTCCCGGCAAATCCAGATACGGAACATACTTATTTAACCCCGGGAACATATACAGTAAAACTCACAATTTATTCGAGCGACAGTTGCTCTGCAGAGCGACAGGAAACAATCGTGATCAACCCTGCACCCGCTGCCGATTTTGATTATACTAATACCTGCCAGAAATCAACTGCACAATTTACTGACCTGACACAACCCGGAAGTGCCGGAAGTTTGAATGGATGGAACTGGAATTTCGGTGATGAACTTTCAGGAAGTGATAACAGGTCTTCCCTTCAGAATCCAACACATATATACAGTGTATCAGGTACATACCAGGTTACGCTAAGCGTTTCATCAGCAAATGGTTGTTCATCGACTGTTGCAAAACAGCTTATCGTAACAGATGCTCCTTTCGTTGATTTTAGTTATGATAATCGTTGTGCCGCTACAAACATTCAGTTTGCGCCTGCATCTGCTATAATTACAGCCGATGTTGCAACCTGGAACTGGTCATTTGGAGATGGGTCAACTTCATCAGAACATAACCCCCAGCACTCTTACCCCACAGCTGGTAATTATATTGTAACTTTAACAATCAGTACCACAACAGGTTGCCAGAATACAATTTCACACAGCATCATTATTTTGCCTGCTCCTGTAGCCAAATTCATTACAATTGCACCGACCTGCTCGCTTTACCAGGTATCTTTCATCAATCAATCATCAGCACCAACCGGATTAATTGTAAGTTGGGAATATGATTTTGGTGATGGAACCAGTGCAATAATCAATTACCCCGAAAATCCAAATGTTTCGCACACCTATGCTATACCCGGCACTTATATCGCAACACTAACTGTTATAGCTGACAATGGTTGCCAGGCACACACTTCGCAGAGTATTACTATTTTTCCCAGCCCGGCCGCTAAATTCGAGTATGACGCGAGCTGTTTGGGAACTCCAGTTCATTTCAATGACCTGTCGCAAAGCAATCTGGTCTCGTGGTCATGGAATTTCGGGGATACAGATTCAGGCGCCAGCAATACTTCAAACCAGCAAAATCCTGCACACACTTTCCTGCGTAAAGGTAATTACCTGGTAACCTTGCTTGTTAGAAACGCCAATGGTTGTCATGATATAGTTACCAGCACCCTCAGTATTTCAGCTAAACCAGCAGTTGATTTCAGTTTCAATAACAATTGCACTTCCGATACAATACATTTCAATAGTTCAGCTTTTGTAAATATCGATTCTACCTCATCGTGGTTATGGAATTTTGGTGACAATTCCACATCGGTTGATGCCGATCCTAACCACATTTATTATACTCCCGGAACATATACTGTTTCCCTCACCATTACCTCACAGAATGGCTGTACCAATTCAGAAACCCATCAAGTACAGGTTTCTGCTGCTCCTATTGCTCTTTTTACTCCCACATTCACCTCGTGCTCAGGTACAGCCGTTCTTTTTACTGACATTTCATCTACAATAAACGGAATAATTGAATCATGGAACTGGAATTTCGGTGATGGCACAATCGTTTCAGTTGATTCTCCGTCGAGCAAAACAGTAAAACATACATATTCATCCGCCGGGATTTACAAAGTTATCTTAACCATCCATACATCTGCCGGATGTTATGCATCTTACAATAAAACGATTAATGTAGGATATGCTCCTGCCGCTTCGTTCAGCTACGTAAACAGTTGCAATGATTCGCCTACCCTCTTTACTGATCATACTGAAAGTACCGGTGGCAACATGATAGTCGGTTGGAACTGGGATTTCGGAGATCCGGCCTCGGGAATAAGCAATCATGCCATCCTTCAAAATCCGCAGCACATCTTCAGTGCACCTGGAGTATTCTCTGTAACTCTAACTACTGAAAACAGTGCAGGTTGCATAAGTTCTATAACCCAGACCGTGACCATAGAACCTGAACAGACATTAAACTTCATGGAATCATCATCCTGCAACGGTACACCAGTAAAATTCAATGTTGACCCAACTTTTATCGGCTATACTGAAATCACTTCCTACCTATGGGATTTCGGTGACGGATCAACTGCTTCAACGTTGCCTGAACCTTACCATTTATATTCACATGCAGGGAATTATAATGTAACGCTCACCATAACCAAATTATCAGGTTGTAAAATCAGTAGTTCACACGTTGTAACCATTCATGTTTTACCTCTGGCTCAATTTACAACCAGCGGCAACTGTGCAACTAACGAGATAGGATTCACTGATACAAGTTTCAGCCCTGATGGAGATAAAATAGTAAGCTGGGCATGGGATTTCGGTGTAAACAATCTAACAAATGATACTTCAACAAATCAAAACCCTACATTTATTTTTGGGGTTGAAGGAACTTATAATGTCAGTCTTACAATAACAACCGCTTCGGGCTGCACCGCTTTAAAAATAATGCCAGTGGTTGTTGTTTTCGCTGCTCCTACGGCACATTTTAGTTACGTTGCTGAACCTTGTCACAATGGCTCAGTATTATTTATAGATGAATCGGAAAGTAATCAATCGGCGATTACAGGATGGAAATGGGAATTCACACCTGGTATTTATTCATCCCTACAAAATCCGGTTCATGTTTTCGGGGATACTGATACGTGCTACAATGTGAAACTCACAGTAACGACAGCCAATGGCTGTACAAGCACATTCATTCAGAAAGTGTGTATTCCTACCGGTATAAAAGTTGCAATGAATTACACTCAGTCGTGCAAAGGAGAAACCACATGGTTTACATCTTCCCTTGTTCAGCCGGAAGGTGGTGCTATCGCCTCCTATTACTGGAACTTTGGTGATCCGTCAACTGCTTTTAATAATGAATCCAGAATTGCAAATCCGCAACATTCATTCAGCCAAGCCGGAACCTTTATAGTATCGCTCCAGGTAACTGATAATTCCAACTGCAGTACAACCAGGTATATGAGTGTTACGGTTGACCCTTTGCCAAAAGCAGATTTCAGCTATTCTGGTGGGGTATGTGACAGTCTTGTCAAATTTAATAATGTGACTACCGGAACAAAAATTGTACGCTGGATTTGGAATTTTGGTGATGGAAATAGCAGAACAGTTGAGTATCCTGAAAATCCAAATGTCAATCATTATTACTCATATCCGGGTCAGTATGAAGTGAAACTTATTACCCAAAGTGAGGCCGGATGTTCTGATACTATTTTAAAACCGGTTCGCAGAATTCCTTGCATAGCAGCTGCATTTACAGCAAAAAATCCTGTTGCATGCCAGAAAAGCAGCATGAAGTTCGCTGAAGCGAGTACATGCCAGGCACCTATTGCAAGCTGGCAATGGTTCTTTGGTGATAATACTTCAGTAACATTTACCTCTCCACAAGCGGTTGTAGAGCATACATATTCCACAGCAGGTAACTATACTGTAAAAATGGTGGTGGCCACTGAGATGGTTGGTGGCATGGCTACCGATACGGCAAGCACACAGGTTGCTGTACAACCAGCAGCAAAAGCTGCCTATGCATGGCAGGATGCCTGTATCGGAAACAGTACAACTTTTGAAAATCAAACGCAGAGCAATAATACTACAATTAAAAGTTACGTGTGGGACTTCGGCGATATCAGTTCAGCGAGCAAAAATACTTCTGCAGTAAACCCTGATCATAAATATAGTCTGTCAGGAGAATATAATGTGAAGCTTGTTGTAACCAATACACTTGGATGCACTGATACTGTGGTAAAAAAAATAAACATTTTTGCAAGCCCGTCTGTTGACTTTACCTGGAATAATAATTGTGAAGCCAAACCAGTGTTTTTTACAGGCATTACCGACGCTTCTCCCTCTTCAACTGTTAACTGGAACTGGAAATTCAGCAGTGCCGGAGAAGTACTCGATGCTTCAAACAAGCCTAACTGCAGCATCAGCTTTGCCCACGCGGGAAACTACGACGCCGATCTGAAAGTTACTGACCTCAATGGATGTTCAACTACTATTACAAAGCAAATTAAAATAGAGCCATCCCCCATTGCAGCATTCAACATTCAGGAAAACTATGAAAATACTGCAGGCCAGGTGCTATTTAGTAACGGGACTATTAATGGAACAGAGTACGAATGGGATTTCGGCAATGGGAAAACATCATCGGCTCCAGATCCTGTTATTACTTTTGACAAGGAAGGACATTATACTATACAACTTATTGCATGGAATGGCCCAGGTTGTACTGACACGATGACAATGAAATATGAGTTGATGTACAAAGGTTTATTTGTTCCAAATGCATTCAGCCCCGGGCATATGGATCCAGAAGTAGCTGTATTTAAGCCTAAAGGAACTAACCTAAAATCATATTACTGCGAGATTTTCGACAGATGGGGCAATTTGTTGTGGAGTTCAAGTAAAATCGACAGTAAAGGTTCACCCGCCGAATCATGGGATGGGAAATTGCATGGCGAATTGATGAAACAAGATGTATATTTATGGAAGATTTCGGCTCAGTTTAATGATGACGAAGTTTGGGATGGAAAGAATGCCGGCAATAATGAAAACATGCCACAGAAAAAAACAGGAACAGTTACATTAATCCGATAAAATTTCATAAGAAAAAAAATTGTAATTTTATACACTTATTTGTAATAATTACCAAACATTTCGAATGGCAACTGTTAACAAATAAAAGGACAATCCAATGAAAGAAAGTAATTCACTCAGCGGCCGGTTATTAAAACCAATACTCATACTTATTCTTGCAGCAGTCTTTAGCCAACTAAAAGCACAGGATCCCATTTTTTCACAGTTTTATAATAATCCTATTTATTATAATCCTGGATATATTGGACTTAATCCTGGAATGCGTGCAAGATTTAATTACCGTGATCAATGGACTGGTTTGCCTGTTGATTTTAAAACGTTAAATTTTTCAATGGATATGGCCGAACGCTCTATACCGGGTTCGGGAGGACTTGGATTATTGGTTTCGTCTGACAGGGCTGGTACCGGAATGATAAAATCCAACAACGTTGGTATAGGCACATCTGCCCGAATTCCATTGTATGAAAACATGGTTGCCCAGATGGGCTTTATGCTTTCGTATGCACAAAAATCCGTAAACTGGGACGAATTGGTTTTTACTGACCAGTTGAATGCCCGTTACGGTAACATTTACCAATCGGCTTTCGAATCTCCTACTTCAAACCGTGTTTCGTACCCCGATTTATCCGTTGGAGGTGTTTACCGCTTTATTGAAACAGGTTTACGCTACTCTACAATACAGGGTACCTTCGGAGCAGCAGTTCATCACGTTTTTACTCCTAACGAATCGTTCTTAGGCCTCAATTCACCTTTACCCCGTAAACTTGTAATCACCGGCGATCTTGTGCTCGCTCTCGATCAAGGTCGTTCTTCTTCATACCGATCGAGCAAGAAAAGCAGCGGTTTTAAATTTAATCCGGGATTTCAATATGAGAAGCAGGCACAATTTTCGACTTACACCATAGGGTTGAATATCCTCAAATCAAATATTTATTTTGGCACATGGTTCCGTAACCAGGATTTTAACTTATTTCAGGCTAAAGATGCAATATTCCAGGTGGGCGTTAATGCACCATGGAGTAAAGATACACGTATGAAGATCATGTACACTTTCGATTACATGATTACTGAGCTTCGTACTGCCGGACGCGCTTCCCACGAGATATCACTGGTTTTCGAATTTGACGAATTCAGTTTGTTCAGCAGAAGCAAAGTTGGTTTTAATCCTGGTAACCGTGGCAATGGAAAGGAAATGGAGTGTACACCGTTCTGATTTTATTTTTTCTTCTTGAAACCTGCTTCACCTGGCAGGTTTTTTTTAACCCTACCACAGCTTCTTTTCCTAAAAAAAAGAATGGTAGTTGTCGCAAAATTAAATTAAAGTTAAACCTACTATTCACCTAAAACTCATAACCAAACCGTTTCAACTGATTTGCATCTTCACGCCAATCGCTGCTTACTTTTAAGCTGAGTTCCAGGTAAACTTTCTTTTCGATAAAAGCTTCAATGTCTTTGCGGGCAAGTGTACCTAGTTTCTTGATGGATTCGCCTTTGTGACCTAGAATAATAGCTTTTTGCGTATCCCGCTCAACGAAAATAGTAGCGCTGATCACCACAATCTCTGGCTTCTCTTTATACGAATCAACTACAACTTCAGCTGAATATGGAATTTCCTGCTGGTACAGCAGAAATATCTTTTCGCGGATCATTTCCGAAATAAAAAAGCGCAGAGGCCTGTCGCTCAGTTCATCATCTTTAGGAAAGTAAGGTTCATTTTCGGGTAAAAGGCGCAGGACTTCGTTGGTAATTTTATCGGTGTTGAAATTCAGTTTAGCCGAAATCGGGATTACTTTGGCATCTGTGAATTTTTCCTGCCAGAATTTTATTTTATCCTCCATTTCTGCCGGTGTGATGGTATCCACTTTATTGATCAGAAACAAAAGTGGTTTCCCGGATGCTTTTATCTTACCGATTACTTCTTCATCAAAACTGGTTTCGTTTGCTTCAGTCATATAAATAAAAACATCAGCATCCTGAAGCGCGGTATTCACGAATTTCATCATCGATTCGTGCAGTTTATAATGTGGCCGAACGATGCCGGGAGTATCGGAATAAACGATCTGATAATCGTCGCCGTTCACAATTCCGAGGATGCGATGGCGGGTTGTCTGCGCTTTTGGAGTAATAATGGAGAGTTTTTCTCCCATCAACATATTCATCAAAGTGGACTTCCCAACGTTAGGATGCCCGATAATATTGACAAAACCGGCTTTATGAGTCATAAAAAATATATTTGCGTAAAAATTAGGATTACAAAGAAACAAAATATACTTTTGCACTCCCAATTAAGAACGTTCATTGTTTATAAAAATATATTGCGGGGTGGAGCAGAGGTAGCTCGTTGGGCTCATAACCCAAAGGTCATAGGTTCGAATCCTGTCCCCGCTACTATGAAGCCCGAACTCGAAGAGTTCAGGGCTTTTTTATTTTAAGACATGCGTCAAGCTTGCTTGTAAGCAATGGATTAAAATAAAAAAGACCAAAGCTCACGCAGTGAGCGCAGGGCTTCGTTGTTAAGCCCCCCTTTTCAGGATCATAAAATAATCCTGTCCCCGCTACTACGAAGCCCGAACTCGAAGAGTTCAGGGCTTTTATATTTTTATACATGCGTCAAGCTTGCTTGTAAGCAATGGATTAAAATAAAAAAGACCAAAGCTCACGCAGTGAGCGCAGGGCTTTGTTGTTAAGCCTCCCCTTTTCAGGATCATAAAATAATCCTGCCCCCGCTACTACGAAGCCCGAACTCGAAGAGTTCAGGGCTTTTATATTTTTATACATGCGTCAAGCTTGCTTGTAAGCAATGGAACAAAATAAAAAAGACCAAAGCTCACGCAGTGAGCGCAAGGCTTCGTTGTTAAGCCCCCCTTTTCAGGATCATAAAATAATCCTGTCCCCGCTACTACGAAGCCCGAACTCGAAGAGTTCAGGGCTTTTTTATTTTTCACATGGTCAAGCTTGCTTGTAAGCAATGGAATAAAATAAAAAAGACCAAAGCTCACGCAGTGAGCGAAAGGCTTCGTTGTTAAGCCCTCCCCTTTCAGGATCATAAAATAATCCTGTCCCCGCTACTACGAAGCCTTGATGCGAAAGCATCAGGGCTTTTATTTTTTCATAGGAGTTGCAAACTCGTTTGCACAGCGAAGAAGAAAAAATAGAAGACACATGCGAACGAAGTGAGACTGAGGCTTCGTTGTAAAGCCCTCCCCTTTCAGGCTCATGAAATAATCCTGTCCCCGCTACTAAAACTGAATGTTATCTTATTTGTTTTTACTCAAAAGCCCTGTATTTACGGGGCTTTTGCTTTAGAAAATCAACTTTAAGCATCACACTGTTTATCTTGATCAAAACAATAAAAACGTTATTTGGTATTTAACTTCACCATTATCTCCCTGAAACTCTCCAGCCCAGCCTCTAGGTTCTCAATAATATCAGCTGCCAGGTCTTCCGGATCGGGCAGGTTATCTAGGTCGGCAAGGGATTTGTCCTTTAGCCAGGTGATATCCAGGCTGGTTTTATCGCGGGCAATAATTTCATCATAGGTGAACTTGCGCCAGCGGCTTTACTTGCTTTTAGTTAAAGCTCTGCAATCCGTTGAATTGCTTGTCGGACTTCTTCTGAAAATCCATCCAGATCATTTTCTGAAATAACCCCATCCCTTAACTGTGCGGCAATAATAAACAGGTATTTTGAACCGGTCATGTCGTCGTATCTCCTGGCTATGTGCTTGTCGAAACCGGTAATTTGTCTGTAAAGCGAATGATAGGCATCGCGGTTGTCAATTGCCTTGTTTTTCCATTTGCTTAAAATGGAATCCGCATCAAACAGCCCTTTTGCAAATTCCTTTTGCAGGCCCGCTTCTATTATTTCGCGGGCGGTTTTCTTATCTTTTTTTGAGAGTTCCATATCAATCGATCATTTTAGGTAACAAATAAATGGTGCCGTTAAAGTCTGATGTGCGATGCAATATAGTAAGATACCCGTTCAGTTTATCCTTATATTCAACCAGATAATCCGGATGAAGTTTTTTGGTAACAATAGTAATCAGCCTCCTGACCAACAAACCGACTTTGTTATCGTATTGGGTGAAGCAGGTGCCGAACATATTGGTTGAAAGCGAGAATGGGACTTCCAGAACATACAGGAGCAAATCGGCTTCGAGTTTTTTGTTTTTTGAAACTTCGGTAAATTCGTTAATCCTTTTAACACATGCACTCAGCATATTGGCAAGTTGAAGTTGTTCGGAAAAACCCTTGTATCTTTTCCTGAATAAGCTATCGATATCACGCATAGCTTCTTCATACAAATCCTTTTCACCTTTATCCTTATCAAGATAATTTACCAGAAGAAAGTTATAATTTGCCTTTTTTGCAGCTAACTTAACTATTATATCAATCAAATCGGTTTTGGTAAGACTAATTAGCTGTTCATTAATCTCAGACTTTCGGTTTGCCATTTGAATCAGATTTTTTTATAAACGCCATCTCTTTCCTTATCAATGCTTCCGCCTTCGTAACCGCATACTCCCATCCTTGGTGAATTTACCACCGGCATGCTGCCATAATCTGCAAAATCGGTGCAAACTTCCTCATGTGCCTCTGAACATTTTTCACAAAAAAAGGCATCTTCATCCCAGTTACAGGATGTGCATAAATATACTGCCGGTTCTGTTTTACAGGTCACGCACATCAGTTTTAAAGGTTCGTTGCGAGATAAAAGGATGATACTTTTATTCAGATTTAATTTATATTGTTTTAGTCCTTTAAGGAAAACCCTGGTGGTTGAGCCATAATCATAATCGTGAAATATCTTGAGGCGAGACTCAAAAACATCCTGTACTTTATGATTCATGCTGACTTTAAAATTCTTATGACCAAAATTACTCATATGATCGCAACAGTCGAGCCAGATATCGCGCAGGAAATTGTCTATCGTTTTCATTTTTACATCACCTTTAACCAGTAAATGCAGAAACATTACATCCGCTTCAACCTCAACATGAATATAAGTTTGGGTTGCGCCGACTGATTCAGCTTTCTCTTTATCAGCCAGGTGTTTTGCCAGGTGTTTACCTATTTCTTTTTGCGAAAACACCTGGTTGCAATAGAGGCATTTACCTCTGGATGTTAAAATTTCTTGTTCCATGATTCTTCAGATTTATAAACTATTTTTAATACATAATTCTCAGCGATACAATTATTTAGGTAGAAGTTCTCAGGTGTTTATACGCTCGGGAATCTATTCCATACAGCACTTTTTGTATTTCTTACCACTGCCACATGGGCAGGGAGGTTTGGTTTACAGCATGTTTAGCATTCTTTGTCAGTTTTTTAATCCCATTTAAAGAAGCTAAATAACTTGTGATAAATTTTGGTCTCATCAACGATTTGTCTTTTTTACGCCAATTCCGCAATGTTTCAGGCTGTTGAAAACTATTTACGTCCCTGGCTCTTGGTTTGGGATTGGTAAAATCCATAAACCGGGTTACTTCGCCGGTGCTGATAAAGACATACGGCAAAGGTTCATTATTCAGATGTTTCAGTTTGGCTAATGCATAGCCTTCCGTCTGGTCCTTGTACTCATTTAATTTAGGACCTTCTTCCTCGCGTTTGGCTTCAATTATGCCGCAGGGTTTGGCGTCCACAAACAAAACATAATCGGCAGGTCCGACATCCGTGCGGTATTCTTTCACCGCAACACCAATTCCTACATGTAAGTTTACCTGTTTAATTCCCTGGATAATCCAGCCGCAAGTTGTCAATTGCTTGTCGATTTGGTCGCGGGCGATTTGTTCAGGGTTTTGGTTTGGCAACATAAATTTATAGTGGCATAAAGTGAAACTCAGAAACATTGAATTTTTTAAAACTGCTATCTGCTTCGCACAAGTTAAGAAATTAACTGCTTATTTCCTTCAGTCAAGTATGATTTTTTTTGATTTAAGAACAAGGAACTTAGCGAAGCGGTTTCATGAGCTCAAATTAAAATGAGCAAGGGGCGAATAATACTGATTAACGATTTATGAAGA
>Ga0208789_1001175_pt1 | contig 16294 bp, 15 predicted proteins | sample Methanotroph_Enr_FD_187368 | JGI IMG/M metagenome (GOLD analysis project Ga0208789, IMG submission 187368) | Enriched soil microbial communities from Old Woman Creek wetland in Ohio, USA - Methanotroph_Enrichment_5 (SPAdes) (version 2) | ecosystem: Environmental > Terrestrial > Soil > Wetlands...
CGTGCACTTCTTAAAGGATTTTCAGATTCTTGTGCTGCTGTATTTTTCGTAACTCCAAATTACAAGGACGAAGATTTCCTTGCTTCAGAAGTTGACTATTCAATCCAAGAAAAGCGTAAAAAAGGGGATCGCTTCGCTATCATTACTTTGGTCTTTAAAAGTGACACCGATAAAGGAGACGTGCCAGAACTACTACATCGTTATGTGTGGAAAGAGCCGGCAAATGAACTGGAAGCGCTAAGAGAGATTATGAAAGCTCTCCCAGTTCAAGCTGGAGATGTCTACTGGAAACATGAATAAAAAGTTAAGTTGTTGTAACTTAAGATAATCGTCAACCGATTGGTACAAGAGTCCCCTGGTTATAGTGCGTGGACTATTTGCGCCCTTTTTTAGAAAAATTATTTTTTAGAGATGTGTAGTTGTCTCCCCTGCTCTATTGATAGCCAGTCAACTCGTCGTCTCGACGGTATTGACTAGCATTGATACCTATTGCCCCTGCCCCTAATTCATGATAATTTTTTTGCTGAAAATAATGATAGAAACAGAATGCTTTTAACATCCAATAATTTCAACGCAAATTCATTTTAAAATCGGGAGAGCTGTTATGAATACATTTGAAATTGTCGCCGCATTTATTGTTCTGTTAATAGCAATACTCTTTGTTTTAAGAAGACGAAAAAAATGTGAATCGTGTTCCTCCAAAGAAACGCTGATCCGCGAATCCAAAACGTCTGAGCCGGTAAAACCTCAGCAGGAAACAAAGGCTGCTGACAAGCCTGTAGCTAATGCTGAAGCTGCTCGTGTGAGTCCACAAATAACGGCTGCGAAGGTTGTTGCTCCGCCTGCAAAGCCGCAAGCCAAAGAAGCGGTGGTTGCCCCCGCTGAAAGCATAATCAGTGCCCTCCCCCAAGATTCAATATTAAGACGGCATTACTTCACCCATTTATGCACCATGCTTGAAGCGCTTGTTCCTCCACGGCCTACAGAATCGGTTTTATGCCGCCATTACGATATGATGATAGTTTCCAAAATTGTGCAGTGCTTAAGCGATAAAAACGCAACGGAGCAGCTGATTTGTGATTATGAAAAACTCGGGGCATAGGATGTACGCTCAAATTTTGCGATATTAATCGAATCAGAAGCGACTGCCTATAACCGGTTTGCCCCAATCTTGGACAAGGATGTCCAAAACAAGCTTCCAGTAAAAATTCAATCAATGCCATTGTGAGCATCTTTTTCCAGTTGAAGCGCGTGGCGCTCTACAATATAGGGCTTTTCTGCAATAATCAGTTGTCTAATCCAGTCCTATTTTGCAAACAATATGCCCCTATCTCCTCAAGCTGCCGCCGATCATGAATGACGTTCAGTCAGACTATCGCAACGCCGAATGCCGTTATGTTTCAGTCGACCGGGAAGTCATGCGCAACGCATTACGGCAACAACTGGATGATGATTTGTTGTACCGGATGCTGATTGACGAGCGCCCTCACCTATTCGCCGAATCCGTGGTTTTTGTCGCCGAGAGCGTCATACGCCGGCAACGCGAGATCATCGATGCGATAGAAAGCGTTATTGCGATGCCTGCTTATCAGCAGCGCGTTCTGGCTTATGCACCCGGCACGACGCAATTTATTCCGAAGGCGCACGGCGTTTTTTTCGGCTATGACTTCCACTTAAGCCCCAAAGGGCCGCAATTAATTGAGATAAATTCCAATGCCGGGGGCGCGTTGCTTAATGTCTTTCTGGCACGCGCTCAATCGGCCTGTTTCGGCACGGCTGGAGCAAATGCGGTTCAAAATGCGGAACAGGTGTTTATGGCGATGTTTGTCGAAGAATGGCAAGTCGAACGCGGGCCAGAGCCTTTGCGATCAATCGCCATCGTCGATGAAGATCCGCCGACCCAATTCATGCTGCCGGAATTTCTTTTGTTCAAAAAACTGTTTGAGCAAAATCATATCGACACCGTAATTTGCGATCCTTCCGCGCTTGATTATCGCGAGGGGGCGCTTTGGCATGGCGATACGCCTATCGATCTTGTTTACAACCGTTTGACCGACTTCGGATTGGAAGCCGAACAGCTAAAACCCTTGCGCGAAGCTTACCTGGAAAAAGCCGTTGTCGTGACGCCGCATCCCAGAGCTCATGCGCTTTATGCGGATAAAAGAAATCTGACTATATTGACTGATGAAGCCGCTTTACGTGACATGGACGTTGCCGAAGAGACCAGGACTCTTCTTCTTGACGGCATTGCTCACACGATTTGCGTACATAAGGAAGAGGGCGAAACCTTATGGGCCGCGCGCAAGCAGTTGTTTTTCAAACCGGCAAAAGGCTACGGCAGCAAGGCCGCCTACCGGGGCGACAGGGTGACCAAGCGGGTGTTCGGGGAGATTCTACAGGGAAATTATGTGGCGCAAACCTTGGTCAAACCCACCGAGCAGCAATTAAAAGTAGAAGATGAACTGATTGAACTCAAACTTGATCTGCGCCAGTATGTTTACAAAGGACGGTCGCAATTAACCTGCGCCCGTTTGTATCAGGGGCAAACCACCAATTTTCGCACCCCCGGCAGCGGGTTTGCATCTGTTGTAGTGGTCGCCGACCAATTTTAGTTAGGGGCGAATAAATTCGCCCCTACAATGCTATTTAATCAAAGAGACAGACTTTTCAAGTATTCCCGGAAATCGCCTTTCAACTCGTCATGTTCCAAGCCGTATTCAACGGTGGCTTGTAAATAACCGAGTTTTGAGCCGCAATCATAACGCTTGCCGTCAAACTCATAGGCCAAGAACTGTTCGTCATGCATCAATGCAGCAATAGCATCGGTCAATTGGATTTCGCCGCCGGCGCCGCGCTCTGTTGTCTCGATCTTGTTAAAAATTGCGGGGGTTAAAATATAGCGTCCGACTACCGCGAGGTTTGAAGGTGCGCGATCTGGCGCGGGCTTTTCAACAATCAGGTCAACCTTGCCTACCGATGGCGAAACTTCGGTGGTTTTGACGATACCGTATTTGTCGGTTTCCTTTGGATCGACCCGTTCTACGCCTAATACGCTGCACTGATTTTGATTGTATTGCTGAACCATTTGAGTCATGCAGCCGCTGCCGTTTCTGTTTGCGATCAAATCGTCGGCCAGGATAACGGCAAACGGCTCATCGCCAACGACCGGCTTGGCGCAAAGCACCGCGTGTCCCAATCCTAACGCCTCAGGCTGACGAACAAACACGAACGACACATTCGGCGGGATTGTTTCCTTGAGTGTTTTCAATAACGCGGTCTTGCCACGGTTAGTCAGCTCAGTTTCCAGCTCATAAGCTTTGTCGAAATGATCCATGATCACGTTTTTGGTTCTGCCCGTGACAAAAATAATCGTATCGATACCGGCAGCTACGGCCTCTTCAACGCAATACTGGATCAACGGTTTGTCCACAACCGGCAGCATTTCCTTCGGGCTGACTTTGGTGGCGGGTAAAAAGCGGGTTCCGAGACCCGCAACCGGAAATACTGCTTTTTTTACTTTTTTACTCATTTAAGACACTCCGACAATGCAGATCATTAAAAAACCAGTTACTGGGCGCGGCATTAGATAATGCCCTACCCTTCAAAAGACCGATTGGCGACTGAAATCGCCTTTTGTTTATTTTACTCTAAAAATTTTTCAACCAGTGCGGTAAAAGCATCCGGTTGTTGGACGTGCAGCCAATGTCCGGCCTCAGCGACGGTGCTGAAAGCCGCGTCCGGGAATAATGAGTTTATAGCTTCCGGCTGAACGAAGTCTGAATCGCCTCCTGCGATAAACAACGCACTACCGGAAAAAGGCGCTAAATGCCCGGCGTCGGGAAAAGCAGCGATATGGTGCGCCATCCGCTGAAAAATATCCAAATCAACACGCCAACAATATTTGCCGTCTTTCAGAATCAGATTCTGCAACAGGAATTGGCGATAACTCAGCTCGGGTATAGCGGCTGCCAGCAGCGTTTCGGCCTGCTTACGGTTGCTGATTTCAGCCAGCGGCAGCGCTTTTAAAGCCTGCACGGTGTTATCGAAACTGTGTTTGTAGCTGACCGGCGCAATATCGGCCACAATCAGCTTGTTCACTTTATTTGGCGATGTCAGCGCAAGCCACATGGCTATCTTGCCGCCCATGCTGTGTCCCAGCAAACTGGCTGTTGCCAAGCCGCGCTCGTCGATGAATCGCAACAAATCAGCGGCCATAACCGGATAATCCATTAACGGATGATGCGCCGAAGCGCCATGATTACGTACGTCCGGCACATAAACGTGATACCGGCCGGATAGCCTTTGGGCTATCTGCCGCCAGTTACGCGAGGAGGCGAAAAAACCATGCAGGATAATCAGCGGGCTGTTATCCGGGTCGCCGAATTCCTCAAACGCTAGTTCAACTGTTTCCATCAGGCGAAAATAAACAATGCGCCCATCAGGCCGCCGAATATACCGCCCCAAACCACCAACCAACCCAGATGCTGGCGGATGATAGCCTGGACCATTTCCTTAACCAATTGCGGGGTTAATTCACTTAAGCGCTTATCGATCACTGATTCGATTTTGCCGACTATATCGCCGCCGATTTTATGCGCATCCAGGCCCCGCTTTAATGCGGATTTAAACCGGTCGGACTCGACCATTTCAGTCAGAGTGACTTTCATTTTTTCGGTAAACGGCTCTTTTAACGGCACCAGCGCTTCTTCGCCGCCCATCATCATCAACATGCCGCCAAAAGACGAGCCCATAATCGACGACACCAGCCCTTCGTATACCTTGTCATAATCGACCGCATTCAGCAAAGGTTCCAGATTCAACAGGTTTTTGCCTTGCTGCTCCTCGTTTTCAATAAACTGCTCAATGTTATTTGCGGTAAAAAACTGCACCATCATCAGCTGTTTGATCGACAGCTTGAACTCTTCAAATCTTGCCGGGATAACGCCAGAACCGTATAAAAACGGTACTTTCTCAAACAGCATGTAAATAGCCAGCCAATTGGTAATGGCTCCAGAAAGGGCAAAAAAGCCGATGGATTTGATGAGCTCCGGTTGCACTGGGCTAACATAGCCAATGCCAATGACGGCAACCGATAAAAAATTGGTCATAAAGCTTTTGTTTAAAATTTTTTCTTTCATCGTTTCTTAATCAATAAATCAGTAATAGTGCCTTCGGTCATTTCTGCCGAAAAGCCCAGGGTTTCGGCCAGCGTCGGATGTGCGTGTACTGTTAACGTCAAGTCTTCAACGCTGGCGCCCATCTCCAAAGCTAATACGGCTTCTGCAATCAATTCACCGGCATTGGTGCCGACGATGCCTGCGCCGAGTATGCGGCCGGTTTGTTTGTCGCTAAGCAGTTTGGTCACGCCTTCTTTCCGCCCGATACTTAATGACCGGCCGCTGGCCGCCCACGGGAAAGCGGCTTTTTCATAAGCGATGCCTTGCTCTTTGGCGTCATTTTCAGTCAGGCCCATCCAGGCGATTTCAGGATCGGTATAAGCCACCGAAGGAATGGTCAATGCCCGCCACTCGGTCGTTTTGCCGGCGATTGCTTCGGCGGCTATTTTACCTTCATGCGATGCTTTATGCGCCAGCATCGGGTTGCCCACCACATCCCCGATCGCGAAAATATGTTTCACGTTGCTGCGCTGTTGTTTGTCGACGCCGATAAATCCGCGTTCGTCGACATTAACCTCGGCTTTGTCGGCATCGATTAAATGGCCGTTGGGGTGTCTACCCACGGCAACCAGCACCTTATCAAATACCTCGGTTTCGGGCGAATCTTTGCCAACGAAGCTCACTTTCAAGCCTTCTGGTAACGCTTCAATATTTTTCACTTGGGTTTCCAGAAAAATATTGTCGTACTGTTTTTTGATCCGCTGCATTAAGGGTCTTACCAGATCCTTGTCGCAACCGGGGATGATCTGATCCTGCATTTCAGCCACGGTAATTTTGCTGCCCAGCGCGTGATAAACGGTCGCCATTTCCAGACCGATGATGCCGCCGCCGATAATCAGCAGTTTTTTCGGGATGCTTTCAAGGTTCAGCGCATCGGTGGAATCCATCAGCCGGGGATCGTCATTCGGAAACGACGGTATTTTTACCGGCTGGGAGCCGACCGCGATAATGGCCTGTTTAAACTCAATGGTCTGGGTATCGTCGCCGTCTTCAACCAGTACTTGCGTGTCGGAAACGAAACGCCCGATGCCTTTAACAACTGTTACATTGCGCTGCTTTGCCAACGCGGCCAAGCCCATCGTTAACTGGGAACTGATGGTGTTTTTCCAGCTACGCAGTTTTTCCAGGTCGATCGCAGGTTCGGTAAAACTGATTCCGGCGGCATTGATTTCCTTGGATTCATTGAGCACGGTCGCCGCGTGCAACAGGGTTTTTGACGGAATGCAGCCGACATTCAAGCAAACCCCGCCCAAAACCGGATAACGCTCAACCAGCGTGACTTGTTTGCCTAAATCGGCCGCCCGAAACGCCGCTGTGTAGCCTCCAGGGCCACCGCCCAGCACCAGAACGTCTGTTTTCAATTGCACACCTTCAATTAGTTAGAGTGACGAAAAGAATTTATCGGCATCTGAAAGGCAGATAACCATAATGTTTTATTTGAGTTTTTTGATGCTGACAAATTTATGTTCGGGCGTTAATTCCATTTCAAAATAACCGGCGATGCCTTGCTTGGTCAAAAAAGACTGAATTCTGCCTGCCGGAAAAGCCACTCTTCTGCCGTCATCGGCAACGACGGAAACATTTTTGGCCGCACCTTGGTAAACTTTAAGGTATTGGTCGTATGACAGGCTAAGCGCAAATCGGATGTATTGGTGTTGGGTCATGATAAGCAGGATAATTAACCACGAAGAACGCGAAATTTTACCTTGTTTTCCTTCGCGTCCTTCGTGTCTTCGTGGTGTTGTATATTTACTTGGGTTTAACGGCTGTTTTGCAACGCGGCAATGCGCTCTTCCAATGGCGGATGGCTCATAAACAGCTTGCTGACGCCACCGCCGTTAATGCCGAAAGCCGCCAATTGTCCCGGCAACTCTTCCGCTTCGTGTCCTCGTTGCAAGGCACGCAAAGCGCCGATCATTTTTTCGCGTCCGGCTAGGTTTGCGCCGCCGGCATCCGCCTTAAATTCGCGGTAGCGGGAGAACCACATCACCAGCATAGAGGCCAAAATCCCTAGCACAACTTGGGCCGCCATCTGGGTGATGTAATAGGCCGGACCGTAGCCGCGCTCGGTCTTAAACACAACCCGGTCGACAACATGGCCGATGATAGTCGCAAAAAAGTATACGAAGGTGTTTACCACGCCCTGCATCAACGCCATCGTTACCATATCGCCGTTGGCGACATGGCTGATTTCATGGCCTACTACCGCTTCGACTTCCTCAGGATTCATGTTTTGCAGCAGTCCGGTACTGACCGCCACCAGCGCGCTGTCCCTGCTCATGCCGGTAGCAAAGGCATTGGATTCAGGCGTCTGGAAAATACCGACTTCCGGCATGCCGATGCCCGCCTGCCTGGCTTGTTTAGCCACGATCTCGATCAGCCATTGCTCGGTTTGATTCTGTGGATGTTCGATAACATGTACGCCCATCGCATTTTTTGCCGACCATTTAGACATCGCCAAAGAAATAACGGAACCGGTCATGCCGATGATGGCCGACATGACTAAAAGCGCATTCAGGTTGAGGTCGATACCTTGAGCATCCAAAGTGCTGCCTAAGCCTAAAACACTAAAAACAATACTGATCACAACCATTATGGCCACATTGGTTGCCAGAAAAAGAAAAATACGCATCATATATTTGAGCCTTTTATTAAGTTAAGGTTTGATCGATATGGGGGCTGAATAACGCATTCCAAGCCTCCTAACAGTGCTAATATAGCTTAAGTTAATTGATGGCGGGTATTCTCATGTCTATTATAAAAGTAATATTGTTTGTTTTGTTTTTAATTAGCCCTTGCCTGGCATTTGCAGAACCAAGCAGCCATCAAGACATTATAAAGCAACTGCATGTGCCCCAAGGCTTTGTCCTGTCTGTTTTTGCCGACAACCTGCTCAATGCCCGCAGTTTGGCCTTGGGCGATAATGGCGTGGTGTTTGTCGGCACAGGATCTGCAGACACGGTTTATGCGATACAAGACAGTAATAGCGATGGTGTGGCGGATAAGCGTTATATCATTGCCAACCATTTGTATATGCCCAACGGCGTTGCTTACAAGGACGGCTCTCTTTTCGTGGCCGAAGTTAACCGCATTATCCGTTTTGACCGCATCACTCAGCAGTTGGATAATCCGCCTAAACCTGTTGTGGTCTACGACCAATTCCCATCAAACCAGCATCACGGCTGGAAATATCTGCGCTTTGGTCCCGATAATAAACTGTATACTTCAGTCGGAGCACCGTGCAATATTTGCGAGCCTGAAAAACCGATCTATGGTTCGCTGGTCAGGTTAAATGCCGATGGCAGCGGTTTTGAGATAATTGCAAAGGGCATCAGAAGTTCGGTCGGTCTTGATTGGCAACCGGAAACCAATGCCTTGTTTTTTACCGAAAATGGCCGCGATTATTTGGGCGATGACCTGCCTCCCGATGAACTTAATCGGTGGACAGCTGTCGGTGAACACTTTGGCTTCCCCTATTGCCATGGCGGTGACATTCCCGATCCTGAGTTCGGGGCCGGTAAAAAATGCGCGCAATTTACTGCGCCGGAGTGGAAATTTAAAGCTCATATGGCGCCATTAGGACTGCGTTTTTATCGGGGCAGCCAATTTCCACAGGAGTTTAAAAACCAGTTATTTGTTGCGGAACATGGATCATGGAACCGGTCTGAGCCACACGGTTATCGTGTTGCATTGATAAAATTTAACCAAGGCAAGCCGGTTGCCGACGACTGCATGGATGCAGGAGGTAGAGCAATGCATGGAGCTATTGCCGAACAGGATTTTATTGACGGATGGCTTCGCAAAGACGGTAACGTGCTTGGACGCCCGGTCGATATTCTGGAAATGCCGGATGGCAGCCTGTTGATTAGCGATGATAAGCTCGGCGTCATTTATAAAGTTGAGTACAAAGGTAATCATGGATAAACAGTTTGAAGTTTTGAATAAGGAAATCGTTTATCAGGGTTTTTTCCGCGTAGAAAAATACCGCCTTAAGCACACATTGTTTGGCGGAGGCTGGAGCGCTGAAATAACCCGCGAGCTGTTCATGCGCGGCAGCTGCGTTGCTGTTCTGTTATATGATCCTCAAGCCGATAAGGTGGTATTGATCGAACAGTTCAGAACCGGCGCAATTTTAAACCCGGAAAAAGCCTGGCTGGTGGAAATTGTTGCGGGCGCAATCGAGGAAGGTGAAGTCGCCGAGGAGGTCGCTTATCGGGAATCGTTGGAAGAAGCGGGATGTGAAATTGAACAATTGATGGTTATCAATGAGTTTTATACCACGCCGGGCGGCTCATCCGAGTGGATTACGCTATTTTGCGGCAAAGTGGATAGCTCCCAAGTGGGCGGCATTCATGGCTTGGATCACGAGGACGAGGATATTTTGGTACGTGCCGTTGATTTTAATGAGGCCTATCTTATGCTGGAAAACGGCGAGATAGAATCAGCAATACCTATTATTGCGATTCAGTGGCTGGCATTGAATCGACAAAAGCTTAAACAACAATGGGGGGATAAAAAGGAGGGCACTACAAAAAATTAAAGCCCTGCAACTATGTTTTGCAGAGCTTCAATACGCTAACAATTAATCGACTATCTTACATTTATTCCGCGAAGCATCCACACGGTCGCGCAGTTCCTTGCCAGGCTTAAAATGCGGTACATGTTTTTTTGACAAGGCTACCGATTCACCTGTTTTAGGGTTACGCCCCATGCGAGGAGGACGCAAATGTAGTGAAAAGCTACCAAAGCCCCTGATCTCGATTCTTTCACCGGAAGATAACGCCTGATTCATTTGTTCAATGATACATTTTACCGCTATCTCTACATCTTTCTGAGCCAGATGCGGCTGATGTTTAGCAAGTGCTTCAATTAATTCTGATTTTGTCACATTCTATCCTGCGAAAACAAATAAACACAAGGGGTACGCACGGATGCATACCCCCTCATGATTTTTATTTTTCCATCTGTTTAAAGATATCGGCGAAAGTTGGTGCGCCAATTGATTGCTGGGAATGATCTTTAATCGAATGAGACTCTTCATCAGAATCTTTAGCTTTAATAGATAAAGAAATTGACTTGCTTTTCTTGTCGACACCGATGAACTTAGCTTCAAGTTCGTCGCCTTCTTTTAACAAGGTTCTGGCATCTTCAACGCGATCACGTTGAATTTCAGAAGCGCGTAAGTAGCCTTCAACATTGTCAGCTAAAGTGATAACAGCACCTTTGGCATCAACTTCTTTAACCGTTCCTTTTACCAAGCTGCCCTTTTCGTGGGTAGCCAGGAAGTTTTGGAATGGGTCTTGTTCAAGTTGTTTAATGCCTAAAGAGATACGTTCACGTTCAGAATCAACTGCCAAGATAACAGTTTCCAGTTCATCGCCTTTTTTGAAGTCACGAACCGAAGCTTCGCCTTCATCTGCCCAAGAAATATCAGACATATGAACCAGTCCATCGATACCGCCATCCAGACCGATGAAAATACCAAAATCAGTAATCGATTTGATTTTTCCAGAGATTTTGTCGCCTTTGTTGTGTGTTGCTGCAAATTCATCCCAAGGATTGGTTTTGCACTGTTTCATGCCTAAAGATATACGACGACGTTCTTCATCGATTTCCAGAACCATCACTTCAACTTCATCACCTAATTGAACCAATTTAGAAGGATTAACGTTCTTGTTAGTCCAGTCCATTTCAGAAACGTGAACCAAACCTTCTACGCCTTCTTCGATTTCAACAAAGCAACCGTAATCGGTCAGGTTGTTGACTTTACCGAATACGCGTGTGCCGGCTGGGTAACGACGGGCGATGTTTTGCCATGGATCTTCACCCATTTGTTTCATGCCTAACGAAACGCGATTTTTATCTTTGTCGTATTTCAGGACTTTAACTTTAATTTCTTGACCGATTTCTACACACTCGGACGGATGACGTACGCGTCTCCATGCCATATCGGTAATGTGTAACAGACCGTCAATACCGCCCAGGTCGATAAACGCGCCGTAATCGGTCAGGTTTTTAACCACACCGGTAACGATTGCGCCTTCTTCCAGCGTTTTCAGCAGTTCTTCTCTTTCAGCGCTGTATTCTTTTTCTACAACGGCACGACGAGACAGAACCACGTTGTTGCGTTTTTGATCGATTTTTATAACTTTGAATTCCAGGTCACGATTTTCCAGGAAAGTCGTGTCTCTGATCGGGCGAACATCAACCAATGAACCAGGCAAGAAAGCGCGCAATGCACCAACAGCTACGGTGAAGCCGCCGCGGACTTTACCGGTAATACGACCGACAATGGTTGCTTCTTTTTCAAACGCATTTTCAAGTTCGGACCAAGCTTTGTTTTTCTTCGCTTTATCACGAGAAAGAAGTGTAGCACCCAAGCCATCTTCAAATAAATCAAGGGCAACCTCGACTTCGTCGCCAATGGCAACTTCTAATTCGCCATCGTTATTTAGAAACTGCCATTTTGGAATGACACCTTCTGATTTTGAATGGGTGCTGACGATGATCATATCGTTTTCGATATCAACAACCGTACCCATTAACATGGCACCAGGACGCATTTCCGTCTTGATTAGACTTTCTTCAAATAATTCAGCAAAGCTTTCGCTCATTTTCCATTCCCAAGCCTGTCGAAACAACAACAAGCCTTTTCTTTATCAAAGTTAAAAAAAATCACACACAACAATTTGCGGTGACCACGTAAGTAATCCTTATTGGATTAAATTCAGTACTTCTTCAATAACATCATTCAATGCCATATCCGAAGAATCGATATAAAGCGCGTCGCTGGCCATAGCTAACGGGGCGGACTTACGCTCCATATCCCGGCGATCACGTTCTTCTATCTCATTTGTTATCTGCACTAGATTAGCATCAATCCCTTTTTCTATCAACTGTTTATATCGCCGTTGAGCTCTTTCAGCTGCGCTGGCGGATAAAAACACCTTGTTTTCGGCCTCAGGAAAAACTACCGTTCCCATGTCTCGTCCATCGGCAACCAACCCCGGCAACTGTTTGAAGTCTTTTTGTTTTTGCAACAAAACACGCCTGACTTCCGGCAATGCCGCGACGACAGAGGCCGCATTGCCCGTGCTTTCAAGGCTTAACTGAGCGGTTATGTCCTCACCGTTCAGCTTAACGATTAGTTCATCGCCGCAATCAAATTCCAACACCATCGCTTGGGCTATATTGGCAATGGCAGCTTCGTCTTCCAGATCGGCAGCCTGTTTTAACGCAGCGATTGCCAATGAGCGATAGATGGAGCCGCTATCCAGATAGTTCCAGCCCAGTTTTTTCGCTACCGCCCTGCTAACCGTGCCTTTTCCTGCGCCGCTTGGGCCATCAATAGTCAATACTGGAATACTCACTAGTCTTCCCTGCAAACCAGATCAAGACCTAAGCGCTTTGCCAGGTCTCTAAACTCAGGGAACGAAGTATTCACATTCTCACAATCGTGAATGGTAATCGGCGCATTAGCGCGTAGTCCGGCAATTGAAAACGACATCGCAATTCGGTGGTCCCCATGCGATATCACTTCACCGCCGCCTATCGAGCCGCCTTGAATGATCATGCCATCCGCAGTGGATTGAGCGTCTACGCCCAATATCTGCAAGCCGTCCGCCATCACTTGAATGCGATCCGATTCCTTTACTCTGAGCTCTTCCGCACCGGTTAGCCGTGTCTGGCCTTCTGCACAAGCGGCGGCAACAAACAACACCGGAAACTCGTCAATAGCCAGCGGCACCAGATGCTCGGGGATGTCTATGCCTTTAAGAAGACTGTAAACCACATGCAAATCGGCTACCGGCTCGCCGCCAACCGTGCGCTCGTTAAGGACTTCAATATTGGCGCCCATTAATCTCAGTATGTCGATGATGCCGGTACGCGTTGGATTAATGCCGACATGTTTCAACAGCAGGTCGGAACCCGGCGCAATGGACGCCCCGACCAGGAAAAATGCCGCCGATGAAATATCGCTGGGTACGTCAATATCGGCCGCTGTTAAACTGCCTTCAGCAGTAATGCTGACCTTACTGCCTTCCTGCTTCACCGGATAGTTGAACCCGGTCAGCATGCGTTCGGTATGATCGCGGGTAGGCGCAGGCTCGGTAACGCTGGTTACGCCTTGTGCATACATCCCTGCCAATAACAGACAGGATTTGACCTGTGCGCTGGCGATCGGCATCGAGTAATCGATGCCGGTCAACTGCCCTGCCCTGCCTGTAATGTGCAACGGCGCTGTGCCTTTCTCAGTGGTTTTTATGTCGGCGCCCATAGCCGCCAGCGGCTCGGTGACCCGCTTCATCGGCCTGCCGGATAATGATTTATCGCCGGTTAATACCGAGTTGAATGCCTGACCCGCCAATAAGCCGCTCAGCAAACGCATGGATGTGCCTGAGTTGCCCAGATACAAGTCATTTTTAGGTGCCTTTAAGCCGTGCTTGCCGACGCCGTGTATAGTCAACTCGCCATTGGCCGGACCTTCAATTTCAACGCCCATATCGCGAAAAGCCTGCAAGGTTGCCAGCGCGTCTTCCGCTTCGAGAAAGCCTTTGACGTGAGTCACGCCTTCGGCCAGTGAGCCCAGCATGATTGAACGGTGCGACATGGATTTATCGCCGGGCACGCGTGCCTCGCCTTGTAGTTTGCCGCCGGGTTGAACGTAGAATGTGATTGATTTTGACATATTAATTATTATCGAACTGGTCAAGAAAGCGTTGCCGTGCGTTTCTGGCATACGTAAAGGTTTCAAAAAGCTGCCGGCTATCATTCGTTTCCAGCAAACGTTGTATTTTATCCAATTCTCCCTTTAACTGCTCGATTAAAGGAATGATTTCGTCTTTATTGGCGGCACAAATATCCTGCCACATGGTCGGGTCACTGGAAGCAATCCGCGTAAAATCCTTGAATCCACCGGCCGCATATTGAAAAATCTCGCTTTGCTCGTCTTTATGACCAAGCATATCGACCAAGGCAAAGGCCAAAATATGCGGCAAATGGCTGGTTGCGGCCAATACGCTGTCATGATGTTGCACATCCATCACCGACACCAACGATCCCAGGCGCTGCCAGAAACACTGGATTTTTTGCACTGCATCAGACCGGGTATTGTCGACCGGCGTGATGATCAGGCGTTTATTCAGAAATAAATCGCCAACCGATGCAGTCACGCCACTGTTCTCGGCTCCGGCGATCGGATGAGCCGGAACCAGATTATCCGGCACAACGCCAAAAACCCGCTCTGCCGCGGCAATAACGCTGCCCTTAGTGCTGCCGACATCGGTATAAATAGCACCATCCGACCACAGTGGTTTTAGCTGGGCAAAAATGCTTTCGATGCTCGCAACCGGCGTCGCAATCACCACGCAATCAACGCCTTGAACAGCTTCTGAAAGTTCCAACGTATAGTCGTCAATAACACCCAAACTTTTTGCCGTTTGCAGATTTTGCTCATCCTGCTGGCGACCATAGCCGACTATGTTATTGCATAAACCCTGCTGCCGTGCCGCGCGCGCGATAGACCCGCCGATCAAGCCGACGCCGATAATGCAAAGCCGGTTAAACATTGCCCGATAAAACTTCAGTTAATGCTTGTAAAAACAGCTGATTTTCCGCCTGTGTGCCTATGGTAATGCGTAAATGATTGGGTAATTCATAGACACCAACCGGCCTGACGATAACCCCTTTGCGCAGCAATGCCTCATAAATCGGCATCGCAGGCTGCTTGAGATCGACCAACACAAAATTACCAGCCGATGGAATCCATTCCAAGCCCAGTTTCTTAAAGCCTTCGGTGATAAACTGCATACCTTGAGCATTAACGGCAATGGTGTTTTGCAAATGTTCAATGTCCGTCAACGCCGCTTCGGCGGCAGCCAAGGCTAACATATTATTATTGAAAGGCTGGCGCACCCGATTCAGTATATCGGCTAGTTGCGGACTGGATAAGCCATATCCTATGCGTAATCCGGCCAAGCCGTAGGCCTTGGAAAAGGTGCGGGTAATTAACAAATTGGGATATTTTTTCAGCCAGGCGATTGAATTGTCCGCGCTTTGGTCGCCAACAAATTCACAATAGGCCTCATCAAGTACGCACACACAAGTGTCCGGCAGCGCCTGAATAAATGCTTCCAAGTCGGTGTGGCTCAGCAATGTACCGGTGGGATTATTGGGGTTCGCAATAAATACCAACCGCGTTTTATCGGTAACTCTTTGTAACATGGCATCGAGATCATGCCCGTAATTCAAAGCGGGAGCGACAACCGCCGTAGCGCCGACTGCTTGAGTGACTATTGGATACACGGCAAAAGCATGCTGCGAAAAAACCACTTCAAGTCCCGGCGTTAAGAACGCCCTGGCCACCAGCTCAAGAATTTCATTGGAGCCATTGCCCAATGTAATCCGGCTCATATCGACAGCATATTTATCGGCTAATGCAAGTTTTAAATTAAAGCCATTGCCGTCCGGGTACAAAGCCAAATCCTTCAACGTCGCCTGTATAGCGGCCAAGGCTTTTTTTCCAGGCCCTAAAGGATTTTCATTGGATGCCAGCTTTATGATGTTAGAAAGCCCCAGCTCGCGCTCAAGCTCTTCAATCGGTTTACCGGGTATATAAGGAATCAGTTTTTGCACGCCGGACACGGCAAGGTTATAAATTTTATCAGCGTTATTCATGGAGTCTGTTTGAAATCGTTTAATACTCATCCGAAGGATGAGAAAGAAATTTTAGAGTACGGCCTTAGGATAAGAACCCAATAGTTTGAGCATGTTGACGTTGTCTTTCAATATAGCCAGCGCCTTGGCGACATCATCGTCTTCGCTATGGCCTTCAATATCGATAAAAAACACATAGTCCCATAATCCCTGGCGTGACGGCCTGGACTCAATATGCACCATGCCGATGTTAAATCTCGCGAAAGGCTCCAGTATCCTATGCAACGCACCGGGCTGATTGCCTGTGGACACAACCAGCGAGGTTTTATCGTTACCCGTGGAAGTCGATATTTGCTGTCCGATAATGATAAAGCGGGTGGTATTGTTGGGTTCGTCTTCGATATTTTCTTCGATGACATTCAACTGATAAATTTCAGCGGCAACAATGCCCGCTATCGCAA
>Ga0208789_1001176_pt1 | contig 16288 bp, 9 predicted proteins | sample Methanotroph_Enr_FD_187368 | JGI IMG/M metagenome (GOLD analysis project Ga0208789, IMG submission 187368) | Enriched soil microbial communities from Old Woman Creek wetland in Ohio, USA - Methanotroph_Enrichment_5 (SPAdes) (version 2) | ecosystem: Environmental > Terrestrial > Soil > Wetlands...
CAATCGTCATTACCGGCAAGTTGTAACTGTAGTTTTTGGCTGAAGGGTAAATTCTTACCGGCACCTGCTCTTGTCAGTGTTGTTTCTATTCGTGGCGGTGTTATATGTAAAAAACTGCCCGAATTACGCGAGTTGCCGTCCACTTTAAAACCGTCTACCGTGACCGACAGGTGTTGCGCCTGCTCTTCCAGTAGCTCTGCTGAAGCGGCTGCTTGTTCCACCAACGCGGCATTTTGCTGGGTTACATCGTCCATTTGAGCGATGGCTTGGTTGACCTGTTCGATACCGGAGGCTTGTTCAATTGAAGCCGCGCTGATCTCTGACATGATATTAGTTACATTACTGATGGAGTTGAGAATTCCCTCCATCGTTACCCCCGCCTGAGCAACCAGTTTGCTGCCTCCTGAGACTTTATCTACCGAATCATTAATCAGGTTTTTAATTTCTCCGGCAGCCGTCGCGGCGCGTTGCGCAAGATTGCGCACTTCCACGGCCACAACGGCAAAGCCTCTGCCCTGCTCTCCTGCCCGCGCGGCTTCTACCGCAGCATTGAGGGCAAGAATATTGGTTTGAAAAGCGATGTCGTCGATCACCGAGATAATGTCCCCGATTTTGCGTGAAGATTCGTTGATGTCGTTCATGGTCGTTACGACTTGGCCGACCACTTCAACGCCTTTGCCCGCTATGTGCGAGGCATCAACGGCAAGCTGGTTGGCGTATTGCGAGTTTTTAGTATTATGCTGCACGGTAGAGGTCAACTCTTCCATGCTGGCGGCGGTTTGTTGCAAGCTTGCGGCTTGCTGCTCGGTTCGTTGCGACAAATTATTGTTGCCGGCGGCGATCTCTTTTGAGGCCGTGTGAATGCTGTCGGTGGAGCTCTTGATGTCCCCTACCAGGCCTTTGAGGTTTTCTACAATACTGTTCATACCGACAACCGCTTCACCAAAAGTGCCGGGATAATTTTTGTCTATAGACTGAGTCAGATCGCCTTGAGCCAGTGCATTAGCAATGCGCAATACGTCGTTGAAGCCGACATCGCAGGTCTCCATCAGGTTATTGAGGTTGGTCAAAATCCCGTTGAACATGAACTCAAATCTATCCGCATCGCTACGCTTTGAGAAATCGCCTCTAGCGCCGGCTTCGGCAAGCATTTTGATTTCGTTGTTGACCTCAAGGAAGGTCTTCTTGGCGTTATCCATAATCTCGGTAATGACAATTGTCTCGCCCGGCAGAACATCCATATCAACAGAAAAGTCCCCTTTGGCATACTGATTAACGATACCGATCAGTCTTCTGTTGATCGCGATACGCGATTGAATCAACTCATTAACCTCATTCGCCATCTTGCCGTAGATGCCGGAGAACTTTGCAACATCAAGCTGCTCTTTGACCCAGCCTTGTGCGTGCTTTTGCGCCATGGCGTCCAGATCGGTAACGAAGGTGTTAATAGGATCCTGTATGGCTTTCATAGAACGCAATAGTTCCCCGATCTCGTCTTTTTGATGAACATCAATGCTGGAATTCAGGTTACCAGCGGCAATGGCCGCTGCGACCTGCTGCACGGTTTTGAGTGAGCGTAAAATGCCGCGGCTGATCAGTACGGTCAGCACGATTGCCATGGCAACGCTGAATATAAAAATGCCGAGCAGGACGATTTTGTATCCGTGTATTGTACTTGCGGCGACAGACTCGCCTTCTGCGTTGCGGGCCGTTGCAAGCCGCACCGCCTCGTCAATAGCGCCGCGATGCTCTTCGTAAGCGTGGCGCATTGCCTGGAGGCTGGCTTGCGAAGCGTCGCGGTCGCCCGCCTGGATGCTTGGCAGAAACCGTTGGTTGGCCTCATTGTAAAAGGCTTGTGCCGCCTGATAGGAGCGTTCAACTAAAGCAACACGAAGCTCCTGATTCAAAGGCTGATCCAGCCAAAACTTATGACGGGACTCGTATTCCGTTTTTAACATTTGAAAACGCGTCGCTAAAGCATCGATTTCAGTGGGATTAACAGCCTGGGTTAATTGCAGCGCCACCAGATAGGATTCGATGATGTATTCGGGCGGCGGCAGAACATCGGCAATAAGATCTTTGCCCTGGACAATGTTTTGATAAATCGGGCCATTAACATTAATTGTATTTATGGCTTTGAATGTTGCGAGACCGAACAGCGAGAAACCGATAACCAAAGTCCCCAAAATTATCGTAAAACGCATTTTGATGGTTAACAGAGCGGAATTTTTCAAGTTATTTAGCATAATATTTTCCCCTTTCTATTTTTGGATAATGCCTAACCGACCCGGTCAGGCATCTATCGCTGCTGGTAGTGATGTAAGCTTTTTTAAAGGACACTTGAATTAAGTCATGTGCCTGAGTTCATATCCACTCGGAAGCAATATCAATTAATAAAATGACGTGTCGCCATGCCCAACCAAAGCCGAGTTGTGTAGCGTCCTCGTACCGTTTGCCGGTTTCCGTTCTTCAAGTTCAAATTAATTTTTGCTTAGATTCCTTTCTGTTCATTTAAATCAAACAAAAAAAGGCGTCTGCAAACAGAATGCTCAATGCCTTCTGTTTAGTTAGACGCCTTTGTCAATAGGGTTCGCCGTTGAACCGGAATTTTTTAACGCTCCATCATCGGAGCTTCTATACTTGAATAACAGCAATCATTGTGCCAAGAATGGCAACCTTCCCTCCTTATTCATTTTCAAATCAATAACTTATAATTTATGCGTGAATTTATTCTGATCGTTTTCCTGCTCTATATAAATGATCTTAAATGATTTATTGCTTTAACAGCCCCACTCCGGCAAATTTGTTTAGTGGCTTTTTTATAAGCCCTATTAATAATCAATAGTTATATTAATCAAATAAGCTTGTTTGAATGCCTCAAAAGACGCCTTGGTTTTGTGCGTTCATTGGCTAACTTGCACCAATTGCGTTCCCTTGATGAGCAATGTTTTTCGCCTGTTAATTTTGTTAAATTTGAGCGTTAACGGGTGAAACGGCAGCAGAATTTTACTCACGAAATTTACTATTTTTCTTCGTTCTCTTCGCGTCCTTGGTGATAAATCAGACAAGGGGATAAATGATTTTTTCATTTCGTTAAAAAACTTTTTCATGTCGAGTTCAGTCCCCGTTTGATAGGTGTCAAAGTTGCCTCACCATATCCTCGAACGCTCCCAGCGCTAGCGGGCGGCTAAACAGATACCCTTGATAAGCGCGGCAGCCGTGGCGAACAAGAAAGTCTCTCTGAGCCTCGGTTTCAACTCCTTCGGCAATGACCGATAGTCCCATCGTTTCGGCTAAGGCGACGATCATCTTGGCAATGGCGGCATCGTTGAGGTCGACCAGGATGTCCCGGATAAAGCCTTGATCGATTTTTAATTGATCAAGGGGGAGTTGCTTCAGGTAATAGAGCGACGAATAACCGGTACCGAAGTCATCCAATGAGAACCCCACTCCCTTTGCTTTCAGTGAGGTCATCTTGGCAATGATGTCCTCCACATTGGACACCAGCAGGCTTTCGGTGAGTTCCATTTTGAGTTTACGCGGATCGGCGCCGGTGCGGTCAAGCACAGCCATAACCTGATCGACAAAGTCGTCTTGACGGAACTCGCGGGCACTGACATTGACAGCCAATTCAAGATGCGCCGTTTCGCGATGGTTAGCCCAAGCCGCCAACTGGGCGCAAGCGGTTTCGAGCACCCAATGGCCCAACGGCAGGATCAGTCCAGTTTCTTCGGCCAACGTAATGAATTCCGCAGGAGACACCATGCCTAACTGGGAATGCTGCCAACGCACCAATGCTTCGGCGCCGGTTATCCGGCCTTCATCGTCCACTTGGGCTTGGTAATAAAGGATAAATTGCTTGTTCTGTAACCCTCGGTGCAGATTCGTCTCCAAGGTGGCGCGCGCTGTGAGCGATGTTTGCATGGTCGGATCGAAAAAATGCAGCGTATTGCGGCCTGCTGCCTTGGACTGGTACATAGCGATATCCGCCTGTTTCAGCAGCTCATCAATGCTCCGGCCATGGTTACTGAACAAAGTGATACCGATGCTTGGAGTACTGTGATGATTATGGCCTGCAAGCTGGTAGGGCTGATTTAGCTTGGCTATAATTTTATCGCCGACAGTCTTAACTTGGATGGCGGCTTCCTGAGGCGTCTTACTCAAGTTTTCGAGCATGATCACAAACTCATCCCCGCCCAAGCGGGCCACCGTGTCGCATTCGCGTACACAGTGGGAGAGGCGCGTTGCCACTTGTTGCAGCAACAGGTCGCCCTTGTCATGGCCGAGGGTGTCGTTTAACGTCTTGAAGTTGTCCAAGTCGATAAACATTATCGCACCGTACATTCCGCTTCGGCTGCTGCTCGCCTTGGCTTGTTGTAACAGGTTCTGTAATAAGCGTCGATTGGGTAATTGGGTAAGTGGATCATAGAAGGCTAATTGCTTGATTTCTTCCTCAGCGGCCTTGCGTTCGGTGATGTCGAGATGGGTACCGACGAAATGGGTAACTTCACCGAAGGTATCTGTCACCGCCGTGATGGTTAACCACTTGGGATAGATTTCGCCATTCTTGCGCCGATCCCAGATTTCTCCCTGCCAGGTTCCGGTGTGCATGATGCTCTCCCACATTGCGCTATAAAAAGCCGCGTCATGGAGCCCTGATTTCAGGACGCTCATTTTACAGCCTATCGCCTCATCGGCGGTGTAGCCGGTGGAGTCGGTAAAAGTTTTGTTGACTCGTAAAATGACGGAGTTGGGATCGGTGATGACCATCGCTTCATGCGACTCGAAAGCTGCGGCGGCAATACGTAGCTCTGCTTCGGTTTGTTTTCGTTGACTGATGTCGCATAACACGCTCGCAATACGAAGGCCATGTTGCGTTTGAATAGGGCTTAGGCTGATTTCCACATCAATTTCGCTGCCGTCTTTTCGCAATGCCCGCATCTCTCTCCCTGCACTCATCGGTCGCGGGCTAGGCGTCGCAACGAACTTGCTGTGCAGCGCCTTATGCTTCACACGCAAGTGTTCCGGCACCAATATATCAATCGACTGCCCCGGCAATTCCCCATTCGAGTAACCCAGCAAGTATTCGGCATACTGGTTTACCTGGATAATAATGCCTTGTTCGTCGCTGATTAATATGGCATCCGGGGCTGCATCGAAAACTGCGCGGTGAAACGCTTCGCTCGCTCTCAGCGCTTGCTCGGCCTGTTTGCGCTCGGTGATGTCGGTAGCAATTCCGCAGATGGCATAAATTTCACCGGACATTTTCCGGAGAGGAAACTTGACTGAAATGTAGGTATGAGGGCCGTCGTCGTGCGGGACTAATTCTTCTACTTCCAGAGGCTGTCCGGAGTCAATCACTTCTTGTTCGGTCTTGCGGATAGCGTCGGCTATATCCTGGGGGAATACGTCGTAGGCGGTTTTTCCTTGGATTGAGGCATTGTCGATATGAAATAACTCCTCATAAAGCCGGTTCACATGGATATACCGGCCCGATACATCCTTCATGAATATGATTGTACGGGCATTATCCGTGATGGCGCGCAAACGATTTTCGTCTTCGACATGAGCCGTAAGCAAGGCCTGGAATCCATCGGCCATTTCGTTGAAACTGTCCGCTACCTGGCTAAGCTCATCATTGGTGCTAAGGCTAACCCGCTCATGCAGATCGCCGCCGGCAAAGATCCGCGCCGAACGGGCAAGCGCCTGAATACTGCCCTTCATGGCGTAATAGCTGCCGATGAAGAAATAGTACGCTACCAGTAAGAGTAGGCTGATGGTGCCGATAATGATGCGGATTTTACGATCCGAGCGTTCAATACGTTCATTAATCAGCATCCGCGCAGTTGGTAACAGAACGTCATATATCTGCGTGTAATTTCTGTTGATCATATCCGTTGTGGTCTTGAAGAAATCTTTCGGCGATTCGGAAAAATGGCCGGTCAAGATGTCCGAGTGCACAAGGTCGACAATTTTATGCGCTGAGTCGATGATATCCTTGCTCGATTCCGAGAGTTGCGGCTGTGTTTGCGCGTTGAATCGGCCTGTTTTGTCGAAGTTAATGACTAGGGTCTTGAGCGTATCGTCAAGTTGCGCTATCAGGGTAATCAAGGTGTTTTTTTGGTGCTCTGAAAGTTCTTTCTTAGCCAAAATGCCTGCACCGAAGGCGCGAACTTGTCCCAATCGTTCAAGCACCCTTGGAAGCTTCCATATGGCAGTGTCAATCAGGTAAGACGAATCGAGATCGGGGTCAATAGTTAAGGCATATTCATCCGCAATATTCATTTCGAAGTTCAACAGCTCATTAATTAAACGGGTATGAGCGGCAAAGTTCTCGTCTACTGTCCAGTTGAGGCCGTCTGCCTGCAATCTATTCCAGGTAGTTTCAATGCCCATCCACTCCTCGCTCAAGAGCAAATGAATGGGGAGCAGATTTTTTAATGCGTAAAAGGCCGCCGTTGCTTCAATTAACTTTGCGGCGCGCGCGGCGCGAAAGTCTTTAATTCCACCCAAGAATCCTGCCGACAGCCCACGATGCTGTTGTATAAACTGAACTGTTATGGAAACCGGCTTAATTAAGGTAATGCCTTCCAGCTCTAATTGTGACGAACGGCTGACCTGATTAAGACTTTCAAAGAGGCTGAGCATTACTACCGCAATCGCAGCCAAAAATATCAGCCATAGCGCCATGAATTTCCAGGTATAGCAGAGCCTGTTCATCAGAGTGATGGCAGGGGAGAATAGTCTTTTCATTGTTACTTACCCTGAGGGCGCTGTTGAATAAATAAAGACCAGTATTAAAGAAGCTCGGCCAAGCCACTTTCGCATAGGCTATTTTTTTGTCGCGTTACGAGCACTCAAAACTTCAAATTCAAGTTTTATGGCTCGCTTCATCCATCCATCGCATGACGATTTAAGTACGCAGTTTTCCTGCTGTAGCGTATAAATATATTCGCTTAAGTGTTTTGAATGGGCTTCTATGACCTTAAGCTTACTTTCAACTTCATCCAGTGTTTTAATGTTGCTTTTCAGCTTTTCACGCAATAAATATTGGATTTTCAAATTTTCGTTTAATTTGTTTTCAAGTTGCTCAATCTTTGTCAATTAAATTTCCTCCCACTCACCACCAGGATACTGCTTGAGTTGTCTTCTACTTTAAAATGGCCTACAGTGACCGACAGATTTGGCGACTGTCTTTCCAGTGACTTCGCGGAAGCGGTTGCTTGTGCTACCAACGCAGCATTCTGTTGGGTCATATTGCCCATTTGAGTGCAAACTTGGTGACGTGTTCGATACCAGACTTTTGCTCAATTGAGGCCGCTCCGGTCTCGTGCTTGATGGTTGTCACCCTACTGCCGGCTCTAACGATTTCTTTCATAGCAGCGTTGAGTGCGAAGATATTGGTTTGGAACGCAATACCGTTTATCACTGAGATAATATTCAGCACTTTGCGTACCGATTCATTAATCATAACCACTCGGCAGCAACATCAATTAATAAAATACGTTCATCGTCCAGTCTAAGCGCCAGGGTTTTGCACAGCATATCGGTATTAAAATCCCGGTAACGTTCCGATGTGACCACGCGATAGCTGTCTTTTGCCGACTCCAGTGCCAACAATTGGTAAAAATAAGGCCGCCATGCCCAGTTAAAGCCAAGTTGTGTCGCGTCCTCATACCATTTGCCATCGGCAAAATTAAAATTGGCTGAGATTTGGTCGCCTTCGTTATTACATAAATAAAACCGTAAAACGCCGCTTTTATCGAACGGCTGCGCTGGCAATTTACTGAGGCTAAAATCGGTTTGCAGGGCTTTTTTCAAGAGTTCGATCAAGCCTTTTATGTTGGCGATAAACTGTATTTTGTATGCTTCTTTAACTAAGGTCTTTTTCAGGAAGGTTTTTCTGAGTGAGCTGATTTGTTGTTGATAATGTCTCGGTTTTTTAAATTCCGCGGTGGCAGGGGAAAACAGATAACCTTGCATATATTGGGCGCCGCAGCTCAAGCCGAAATGGAAGTCTTCAACGGTTTCCACGCCCTCGCAAACGATACGGCAACCGGTACGTTTCGCCAGACGGGATATCAAATGCACGACATCGCTGGCAATGCCGCCTCGGGTTGCATTTTGGAATAACTGCATATCCAGTTTGATGATGTCAGGCTGTATAGCCATGACTCTTTCCAGCTGGGAAAATCCGGCGCCAAAATCATCAATCGCTATTTTCATGCCGTGCCTGCGATACACGGCGGCAATTTCAACGAGTTTGTCCAGATCGCCTTTGGATTCGGTGATTTCAATGATAATGCGGCTTCGGTCGATATTAAACTCGTCCAGCATCAGCAGGGTCGGTAATGAATCAATGTCAGAGATCCGGTCGATCCAGGTGGCCGAGATATTGATGGTTAAGTAACCACTACAATTTGATTGACTGAATTGCTCTAACGCCAGCCGTCGAACCTTGCGATCCCAGACTATCAGTTGTTCCGCAGTAATATCCGTCGAAGAAAATAATTCGCCTGCTGAAATAACCCGGCCGGTTGCATCGAGTTGCCGGGCTAATGCCTCATAACCGATGATAGTGCCGCTGGCAGCGCCGACAATGGGTTGAAAATAAGGGAATAGTTTTTTTTCCGATTCCAAGCATTGTCCGGCTAATACTTTATAGCTGCCGATAGTGCCAACAATAGGCTGAAAATAAGAAAGTGGTTTCTTTTCTGGGTTCATATTGGGTACTTACTTAAGGAGTTTAGTCATCGAAATAACGTTTTCTTGTCATTTCCCCATACTCTTGCATGAGATCCATCGCCGGTTTTTTGATATATGAAAAATATTATCCCCAGGGGGCTTACCTGTTTTCGTTCTTCAAGTTCAAATTAATTTTTGCTTGGATTCTTTCTATGCCTTTAATGCAAACAAAAAAAGCGTCTACAAACAGAATGCTCAATGCCTACTGTCTAGTTAGACGCCTTTGTCAATAGGGTTCGCCGCTGAACCGGAATTTTTTAGCGCTCCCTCATCGGAGCTTCTATACTGGATAAAAGCAATCATTGTGCCAATGAACGGTGAGGTATCGCTCTTATTCATATTAAAATCAATAACTTACAATTAGTGCGTAAATTTATTTCGCTTGTCATACAACCTAACATTATGATATTAAATGATTTATTGTTTTAATCGGCTTGCTCCGGCAAACTTGTTGAGTGACTTTTTTACGAACCAATACCAATAATCAATAGTTATATTGATCAAATAAGGTCGTTTGAATGCCTAAAAAGACGCATTGGTTTTGTGCGTTCTTTGGCTAATTTGCACCAATTGAGTTCTCTTGATGAGCAATATTGCGACAACTCGGCTTGATGAACCTGCTTTGAGTTGCCCACGGATCTGTAGTAAAGACTGTGAGAGGACGCTTTCACCACATCCGTGTGAGTTATTATGTAGGCGCATCAACTATAGTCGCCCTGGCCTTACTACAATCCGGCATAAAACCTGCTACGGCTTGGATAGTCATTATTAATTATCAGGTTTCTTAGATATGTCTAAAATGGATCATCTCAATGCTATTGAGGAATACGAAAACCATCGGCCAGCTATTCATAACCTGATTTCGGCTATTAAAGAAAACGACTTGGTATGAAAACGTTTATTAAAGTAACGGAAATTTGGATACCCACAAAAGATCGTGCCCGCTTGGAATTTAGCGCAGGATTGTATGGTTCCTTACATGAGTTTCGGGTCGCCAGTGAAAAGGAATCCTTCGCTTATGATGAAGGCTTGCCCGGCAAAGCATGGGCCGCCGGTCATCCTGTAGTATTAACCGAATTCGATCATTCTTATTTTAAACGGACAAAATCGGCCAAAAAGGCCGGCTTGACCTGCGGTATTGCCATACCTGTTTTTTCAGGCGAATTTTTAATGGCCGTAGTGGTTTTTTTGTGCGGAGACGATCAGCATCATGCAGGTGCGATAGAAGTGTGGAGTAACCGTTTAGAGAGAAATTCGGAGTTGGCCGTTGTTGACGGGTATTACGGTACGCTGGATGATTTTGAGGACATATCCAGAAACATAACATTCACCAGAGGTTCCGGTTTACCCGGACAGGTATGGGAAACAGGCATGCCTGTGCTTATCGAAGATCTGGGGCAATCACCTACTTTTATCAGAAGTGCGGATGCCAGAAAAGCCGGGATAACTACGGCGCTGGGTATTCCTGTTTCGGTGGTTGCAAACCAAGTTTATATCATGACATTTCTGTCTGCCAAAGCGACGCCAATTGCCAAACGGGTACAAATATGGATACCGGATGAAAGCGGTCAACGGTTGGTGTGTCAGGCGGGATACAGCAAACAAAATGATGAACTGGCGGAAATCTTTGAAACCGTTTCTGTCCGAAAGGGCGAGGGGCTATTAGGCAGAGTATGGCTGACCGGCGTGCCGCTTATCAGAAACAATACAGAAACTGACCTTATAGAAGGGCGCCTGAGATCCATGCTGGCCATGCCTGTCATAGATGGCGGGCATTTGAAAGCGGTGGTTACGTTCCTGTTTTAACGACCATTACATCTTTACTCACAGGGCGATTTAGAGTCCCTTACCCTCCACGAAGGACATGAAGAAATAAAACTTCGTGTCCTTCGTGTCTTCGTGATGATCATTTTTTAAGTATCTATTGCCCTTAGATTAGCTATCCTTCCATGTCTTCAAGCTCGATATTGAGCGCTTTGGTTGAAAGTAATAACTCACTTACCGAGGCCATCAACGACAAAACGATAAAGATCATGCTGAAGCCAAAAGTCATGTTGCCGTAACTTTGCAGCCCGTAAAAAATCAGCCCCATCGCAAGTATGCAGCAGATAATCCCAACAACCGCCAACACCTGCATAGCCACAATAAAGCGGATGCGCAGCCTCAAACTGTCGATCTGTTTTTTGGCGACCTGGCTTTTGGTTTTGTTTAACAAGTTGTGCTGTTCTCTAATCCGGTTGGCAATCGTCAAAAAACGGTTGGAATAGGCCAAAAACAAAACCGAAATGGCTGGAAATAGCAGGGCTGGCGTTGTGATGGTGATGTCCATGGCTATTTTTATAAAGGTTGCTGGTTAATACGCGGCAAAATGCAATTTAATTTTACCGCGTTATTAGTTAATGCCGGGGATTAAAACTCTTCCCACTCGTCATCAGTAAGTTGTAGTTGTGGTTTTGGGCGAATCGGTAAATTTTTATCTGCTGCCGTTCTGGTTTGCGGTGTTTCCTTTCGAACCGGCGGCATATAAAAAGAACTGCCGGAGTTGCTCAGGTTACCGGCCACCTTAAAACTGCTCATTGTGGACACCAGGTTTTGCGCTTGTTCTTCCAGCGATTCTGCTGCCGCGGCAGCTTGCTCTACCAAGGCGGCATTTTGTTGGGTTACATCGTCCATTTGGGTGATGGCTTGATTGACCTGCTCGATGCCGGAACTTTGTTCAGAGGAAGCAGCGGTGATTTCGCTCATGATGCCTGTAACGCCATGGATGGAACCGACGATTTCCTCCATGGTCTGCCCTGCCTGGGCGACCAGTTTACTGCCCCCTAAGACTTTATTGACCGAATCATTAATCAAGATTTTAATTTCTCCGGCAGCCGTCGCGGCGCGTTGCGCAAGATTGCGCACTTCCACTGCCACCACGGCGAAGCCTCTGCCCTGCTCTCCTGCCCGTGCGGCTTCTACCGCAGCGTTGAGAGCGAGAATGTTGGTCTGGAAAGCAATGTCGTCGATCACCGAAATAATATCCCCGATTTTGTGTGATGATTCATTGATTTCATTCATCGTCATGACGACTTGGCTGACCACATCAACACCTTTGCCCGCTATATCCGAAGCATCGGCAGCAAGCCGGTTGGCCTGTTGGGCGTTTGCGGCATTGTGCTGCACGGTCGAGGTCAGCTCAGCCATGCTGGCGGCGGTTTGCTGAAGGCTGGCTGCTTGTTGTTCAGTACGGTGCGACAGGTCATTGTTGCCTGCTGCAATTTCTTTGGACGCCGTGTTAATGCTATCGGTGGCATCCTTGATTTGGCTGATAATGTCGGTAAGTTTTTCTACCGTGGTATTGGAGTCATTTTTAAGCTGTCCGAAAGTGCCGGCATAATCATTGGTGATTTTTTCTGTTAAGTCGCCACCGGATAAAGCGCCAAGCACACGCACCACTTCGTTGAGGCCAGTTTCGCTGGTTTGCATAAGCCGGTTAATATCTTCGCCCAAATGACGCAAAAAGCCTTCCTTGCCGTCCAGGTTGAAGCGCATGCTGAAGTCTCCCATCGCTGCGGCTCCAACTATCGAAGCCACCTCGTTTTCCGCCAAGACCTCGTCGGTGCGGTCACGCCATTCGGCCACCGTACCCAGTCGTTGACCCTGTTCATTGATGACAGGATTGGCGAGCACTATCATCGAACGGCCGCCTACCATCATGCTGGCCTCATAGTTGCCGGCTAAGGAGTCAAGCATTTTTGCCTGATGCGAAGGATCTTCGTGAAAATCATCCATGTTGGTTCCGACCAGGCCATTAAGAGAGAATTTTGACAATTGCTGGCTAATTTCAGCTTCAGCCTTACTGAGAATCGTGATCACCGATTTATTGGCATAAATGATGTTGCGGTCATTATCGGCAATCATTACACCGGTGCTGACGTTATCCAGCGCAATCTTGACGCGAAGAATTTCGTCTGCCGCTTTGCGATCCGCCGTGATGCGCTCCAGCAGTTGTTGTTGCATGGCTTTCATGGAACGCAAAAGATCCCCAACCTCATCTCTTTGATGAATGTCAATATCGGAGTTCAGGTCACCGTCGGCAATAGCTCCTGCTACCTGTTGGACGCTTTTGAGCGAGCGCAATATGCCGCGGCTGATCAGTGCCGTCAGCACTACAGCCACCGCAACGCTGAATATAAAAATGCCGATCAAAACGCTTTTGTACCCGTGTATGGTAGTCAGCGCCTGTGCCTCATCTCCTACATTACGCGTTGTTGTAAACTTGACTACCTCATCAATAGCGAGTCGATGATCTTCATAAGCGCGGCGCATTTGCAGCAAACTGGCCTGCGAGCCTTCACGGTCGCCCGCCTGAATGCTTGGCAGAAACCGCTGGCTGGCTTCGTCATAAAAAGCTTGCGCCGACCGATAAGAGCGCTCAAGTAAAGAAACGTGGAGTTCCGATTCCAAAGACTGCCCTAGCCAATAAGTATGGCGGGACTCGTATTCCGTTTTTAGCGATTGAAAACGCGTTACTAAGGCACTGATTTCATCAGGGTCGGTGGCTTGGGTCAATTGCAGCGCAACCAGATAGGATTCGATAATATATTCCGGCGGCGGCAACACGTCGGCAATAATATCCTTGCCCTGAACAATACGTTGATATATTGGTCCGTTAACATTGAGCATATTCATTGCTTTAAAGGTTGCAAAGCCGAATAACGCAAAGCCGATGATTAAAGAAGCCACAATAACCATAAAACGCATTTTGATGGTTAATCGATTCGAGTTTTTAATATCATTTGGCATGATGTATTTCCCTTTAATTTTTGATTGATGGCTGTTGCATCCAGCACATTGGGGCATGGATTTTTCGAGGTAATGCGCTGATTACGTCGAACATAATTTTGGTGCGGATTTTTGTTGATAGAGACTTGGCTCCGGCCGAATGCCTAAATTCACACCCATTCGGCAGCAATATCAATTAATAAAATGCGCTCATCGTCCAGCCTAAGCGACAGGGTTTTGCAAAGCATATCGGTATTAAAATCGCGGTAACGTTCAGACGTTACAATGCGGTAACTGTCTTTCGCCGACTCAAGCGCCAGCAATTGATAAAAATAAGGCCGCCATGCCCAGTTATAGCCGAGTTGCGTCGCGTCCTCGAACCATCTGGCATCGGCAAAATTAAAATTGGATGAGATTTGGTCGCCTTCGTTATTGCATAAATAAAACCGTAGAACCCCGCTTTCCTCAAACGGATGTGCTGATAATTTATTGAGGTTGAAGTCGGTTTCCAGGGCTTTCTTCAGCAGTTCGATCAAGCCCTTGATGTTGGCGATAAACTGAATCTTGTGTTCTTCTTTGACTAAGTTTTTTTTCAGGAAGGTCTTTCTTAACGTGCCGATTTGTTGTTGGTAATGCAGCGGTTCTTTAAACTCAGCTGTGGCGGGCGAAAACAAATAGCCTTGCATATATTGGGCGCCGCAGCTTAAACCGAAATGGAAGTCGTCAGCGGTTTCCACGCCCTCGCAAACGATACGGCAACCGGTGCGTTTCGCCAGTCGGGATATTAAATGCACAATGTCGCTGGCGATGCCGCCCTTGGTTGCACTTTGGAACAACTGCATATCCAGTTTGATGATGTCGGGTTGTATGGCCATGACTCTTTCCAACTGGGAAAAGCCCGCGCCAAAGTCATCAATCGCTATTTTCAAGCCGTGCCTGCGGTATACGGCGGCAATTTCAACAAGCTTGTCCAGATCGCCTTTCGATTCGGTTATTTCAATAATGACGCGGTTTTTATCAACATTAAACTCTTCCAGCATCAGCAGGGTCGGCAATGAATTAACATCAACGAGCCGATCGATCCAGGCGGCCGAGATATTGAGCGTTAAATAACCGTTAAAATTCGATTGGCTGAATTTCTCCAGCGCTAGCCGCCGGACCATGCGATCCCAAGCGATCAATTGATCGGGCGCAATATCCGGCGAAGAAAATAATTCGCCTGCCGAAATAATCCGCCCCTCTGTATCATGTTGCCTGGCTAATGCCTCATAACCAATAATAGCGCCGCTGGCAGCGCCGACAATAGGCTGAAAATAAGGGAATAGTATTTTTTCTTGATTCATATCGATATGATTGTTTAAGGAGTTCGCCATTGAACCCGCAGCACTCCGACGCTGGAGCCATGGGTTGTCTAAAGCAATCGATGTGCCAAAGTTGATAGGCGTTCTGTTTGCCCGATTTAAACGGTTATAGCTCGCACCATCGGCGGCGGAATATTGGCACGGGTAATTGCATTGCACCACTTAGGTGCATTATTTTCAGCCACTGCACCAATCTGGTTTTTTGCGCATGATGCAAAGCCTCTTTGTAGCTCAAGGCAGTTAAAGCTGCTGCGTGGCATAAAACCTGCTCGAATATGGATGGAATGTTAATAACAACGTAATCAAGGCAACGTATAATTATGGGATTCAGTTTGAATCCTTCACACAACAAATTATCAATCGAGATTATGACAACAAAATATACCCCGCTAAAAGATCACGACACCCCTATCAAGGTATTGTTTACCGGCTATTTGTGTACGGTCGGCATCGGCTATCTGTTCGCATTAATCCAGATATTGTTCACCCACGGCATGGCGGACGGAAAATTCGGCTTGTCTGTTGACGACATTGTCTACAGTTATTACGGTAACCGTTCCGGCACTGTTTTGGAGCAGAAACTGAATGGTTCGATGAAGGATAACGCGTCGGAACAGGAGCGATTTAAGATCATGGAATGGGTCAGGGATGCCGCAGATCGCGATGATTACAAGGCCGACGGTATCGACAAAATCATCGAGAGCCGTTGCGTGATGTGCCATAACAAGGAGGCTTCAGGCATACCGGATTTTACCCAGTTTGAACAGTTAAAAGCCTTAACCGCGCAAGATACGGGCGCTACCTTCGCGTCATTAACGCGGGTTTCACATGTCCATATGTTCGGTATCAGCTTCATTTTCATGTTCGTCGGACTTATTTTCAGTTTTGCGGAAACTCCGACAACGCAATATAAGTGTATTGCTATCGGCATGCCTTATGTGTTTCTTGTAGCCGATATATTGTCATGGTGGCTAACCAAGATTCACCCGATGTTTGCGTGGCTGGTTATTTTTGCCGGTATGGGCATGGGCGTTTCGTTCATGTTTATGTGGGCAACGTCTATCCTGGAAATGTGGCTGTTTAAACCGGTCTTTATCGATGGCTTCGGCTCGCGTTATTTGCAATACCGCGATAGCACTGATGCTTCTTTTGCCGACAGAACATGGTTTTATCTTAAGGCGTTGGCAAAGCAGGCTAAACTGGTTGCGGCCTTTGCGACAGAGCAATGGCTGACACGCGGCTGGCCTGTTGTTAAGGAGTGGTTGAAAAAAATATCATAATTACTCGGCAGTTGGACAAATAGAACATAGATGGTGAAGGGTGAAAGGCGCAATAATTTTTTTGCCTTTTGCCTTTTGCCTTTTGCCTTTTGCCTTAAAAGATTTTATTTAAGCAGCTCAGCCATAGCGATAACG
>Ga0208789_1001177_pt1 | contig 16268 bp, 11 predicted proteins | sample Methanotroph_Enr_FD_187368 | JGI IMG/M metagenome (GOLD analysis project Ga0208789, IMG submission 187368) | Enriched soil microbial communities from Old Woman Creek wetland in Ohio, USA - Methanotroph_Enrichment_5 (SPAdes) (version 2) | ecosystem: Environmental > Terrestrial > Soil > Wetlands...
GGCCGCGGCTGGGGATCTTGAAGTGCAGGCGCAGGCGCCCGCCCTCGTTGCCCATGTCCTGCATCTCGGCCTTGCGGTTGCCCATGTGCTCCATGGTCACGCCCATGAAGGCCTCGGGGACGTCGATCGTCACGTCCTCGTAGGGCTCCAGCTTCTCGCCGGTCACGGGATCGGTGTGGAGGATCACCTCGGGACGGCTGACGCAGAGCTCGAAGCCCTCGCGGCGCATGGTCTCGATGAGCACGGAGAGGTGGAGTTCGCCGCGGCCGCTCACCTTGAAGGAATCGGGGCTGTCCGTGTCCTCCACCCGGAGGGCCACGTTGTGCTGCAGTTCCTTCTGGAGGCGTTCCCGGATGCGGCGGCTCTGGACGTGCTTGCCGTCCTGGCCCGCGAAGGGTCCCGCGTTGACCATGAACATCATGGAGATGGTGGGCTCGTCGATGTCCACGTACTCCAGGGCCGCAGGACTCGCGAGATCGGCGATGGTCTCGCCCACGCGGATGTCGGTGATGCCCGCCAGGGCCACGATCTCACCCGCGCTGGCCTCGGTCTGCTGGATGCGGGAGAGGCCCTCGAAGCCGTAAAGCTGGGTCACCTTGTGCTGCTGGACGGTGCCGTCCCGCTTCACCAGGGCCACGGTCTCGCCCACCTTGATGCGGCCGTTCACGATGCGGCCGATGCCGATCTGGCCGACGAAGTCGCTCCAGTCCATCAGGGTGACGAGCATCTGCAGAGGCGCGTCGGGGCTGCCGGTGGGATGGGGGCAGTGCTTGACGATGGTGTCGAAGAGGGGATCCAGGTTCTCGCTGGCGTCGTTCATGTCCAGCATGGCGTAGCCCAGCTTGGCGCTGGCGAAGACGCAGGGGAAATCCAGCTGTTCCTCGGTGGCGCCCAGTTCGATGAGCAGGTCGAAGACCTGGTCCTGGGCCCACACGGGGCGCGCCCCGGGGCGGTCCACCTTGTTGATGACCACAATGGGCCGCAGGCCAAGGGCCAGGGCCTTGCGCGTGACGAACTTGGTCTGGGGCATGGGGCCGTCGAAGGCGTCCACCACCAGCAGCACGGAATCCACCATGCTCAGCACGCGCTCCACCTCGCCACCGAAATCGGCGTGGCCGGGGGTGTCCACGATGTTGAAACGGTAGCCGCCCCAATGCAGGGAGGTCGTCTTGGCCAGGATGGTGATGCCGCGCTCACGCTCCTGGTCGTTGCTGTCCATGGCGCGCTCCTGGACGCGCTGGTTGTCCCGGAACATGTGGGCGCCCTTGAAGAGGGCGTCCACGAGGGTGGTCTTGCCGTGATCGACATGGGCGATGATGGCGAGGTTGCGGATCTTCTCGAGGGGGGTCATCTGGCTCCCGGAGTGGCCCAGGCACGGGCCGGGCAGAACCCTCGATTTTACATGATTCCCCGCCGGTTTCCGAGCTGAATTCACCGCTTACCCCTTCCCACTCTCAGGAGGAGGGATAAGATGATCGAACCCTCCCCGGGAGAACCCCATGCACATCAACGAACTGCTCACCGTGGTCTGCGAGCAGGGCGCCAGCGACCTCCACCTGAAGGTCGGGAACCACCCCATTGCCCGCATCAGGGGCAAGCTCACCCCCCTCACCCAGTTCAAGCGCCTGGTGCAGGAAGACACCATCGCCATGGCCTACGCCATCATGGCCAGCGACAAGCAGAAGGGGAAGTTCAAGGAGAACCTCGACCTCGACATCGCCTATTCGGTGCCCTCCCTGGGGCGTTTCCGCTGCAACATCTTCAACCAGCGCGGCACGGTGGGCCTGGTGCTGCGCGTGATCCCCCGGAAAATCTACACCATCGACGACCTGATGCTGCCCAAGGTCCTGAAGACCATCTGCCAGGAGCAGCGCGGCCTGGTGCTGGTCACCGGGACCACCGGATCCGGCAAGTCCACCACCCTGGCGGCCATGATCGACCTGATCAACGCCACCCGTACCGAGCACATCCTCACCATCGAGGATCCCATCGAGTACCTCCACCGGGACAACCTCAGCATCGTGAACCAGCGGGAGGTCGAGGCCGATTGCCGGAGCTTCGCCTCCGCCCTCCGCGCGGCCCTCCGCCAGGATCCCGATGTGATCCTCGTGGGCGAGATGCGCGACCTGGAAACCATCGAGACGGCCCTGCATGCCGCGGAGACGGGCCACCTGGTGTTCAGCACCCTGCACACCCTGGATGCCACCGAGACCATCAACCGCGTCATCTCCGTGTTCCCGCCCCACCACCAGAAGCAGATCAGGCTCCAGCTGGCCGCCGTCCTCAAGGGCGTCATCTCCCAGCGCCTCGTGCCCCGGGCCGACGGCCAGGGCCGAGTGCCCGCCGTGGAGGTCATGGTGGCCACGGAAACTGTCCGGGCCTGCATCGAGGACAAGGACAAGACCAAGATGCTGCGGGACACCATCGCCGCCGGCACCAGCCAGTACGGCATGCAGACTTTCGACCAGAGCCTCTACTTCCTGCTGCGCCAGGGCCTCATCACCGAGGAGGAGGCCCTCCTGCGCGCCACCAACGTCGGCGAGTTCAAGCTCAAGCTGGAAGGCATCGCCTCCACGGCGGACATGGCCCGATCCAACATGGAACGCGGCATGTCCATCGCCCAGGGGGCCGGCCGGGAAAGTGTCATCCCCGGCGCCCCGCCGGTGGTCGCGCCGGGCGCCCCCATGCCCATGCCGCACACCACCGACGTGAAAATCACTCTGGCACGCTAGGCGCTGTTCCCCTATTCTGGCACTCCCATTCCCGGACCGAGGTCGCCGATGATCAAGATCGACATCGCCAATGCGCTGATGAAGGTGCATCCCTGCTCCCGCGCCACCGCGCTCCAGGTGGTGGACCTGCTCACCGAGCGCCTGAAGGACGCCCTCCTCAACGGCCACCGCATCGAGATCCGCGGCTTCGGCGTCTTCGAGCCCCGGCCTCGGAAGCGCGGGATGGGCCGCAACATCAAGACCGGCGCCAGCGTCCAGATCCCCAAGGGCAAGAGCATCCGCTTCAAGCCGGGCAAGGACCTGCGCGAGATCGAGGTCAAGTAGCGCCGGTCCCTACGCCCCCTACGCCAGCGCCGCCGCCGCGATCCGGAGGCGATCCAGGGCCTCGTCCACCTGTGCCCGGTGGGTGCGGGCGCCCAGGATCGCCAGGCGCAGGTGGAAGGCCCCGCCCAGGCGCGTGCCGCTGAGGAAGACCCGGCCCTCGGCCGTCAGTCGCTGGAGAATGGCCTGGTTGTAGGCATCCGCATCTCCGGCGGGCGGAAGGAACCGGAAGGCCAGGACGCTGAGCTGGGGCTCGGGCCCTGGATCCACGCCTGGCATCTCCTTCAAGCGATCATGGGCATACCGCGCCAGGAGCAGCTTCTCCTCCAGCGCGGCGCGGAAGGCCGCCGCGCCGTGGAGCTGGAGGGGCAGCCAGAGCCGCAGGGCCCGGGCGTGCTTGCTGAACTCCAGGGTCGTCTCGGAGGGGCTCAGCTCCTCCAGGTCCTCCGGCGGGGACGGCAGGTAGTCCGCCCGGAAGGCATGGGCCTTCCGCAGGGGATCGAGGTGGCGCACCAGCACGGCCCCCAGGCCCAGGGGCGTGAACAGGCCCTTGTGGGGGTCCAGCACCAGGCTGTCGCTGCGTTCCAGGCCGCGGAGCGAGGCTTTCCCGGGCTCCGTCAAGGCGAAGGAGGCGCCATACGCGCCGTCCGTGTGCATCCACAGACCGTACCGCGCGGCCAGATCGGCGCAGGCCTCCAGGGGATCCACGGCCCCGGTGTTGGTGGTCCCGGCGGTGGGCACCAGCAGCCAGGGGCGAAGGCCTGCTTGGAGGTCGGCCCGGATGGCATCCTCCAGGGCCTCGGGCCGGAGGCGGTATTCCGCATCCACGGGGAGGCTCCGCACCGGGGCCTCCCCCAGGCCCGCCACGCGCAGGGCCTTCTCGATGCAGTGGTGGGCCTGGTCCGACAGGTACACGCAGGCCCTGGGGTAGTCCACGGCCTTGAGACCAGCCGCCTCGCGGGCCGTGCAGATCCCCACCAGGTGGGCCATGCTCCCCCCGGCGGCCAGGTTGCCGGAGCTGCCTTCGGGCAGGCCCATCTCCCGAGCCAGCCATGCGATCACCTGGTTCTCCATCCGCACGGCGCCGGGCCCGGCGAAGAAGTAGCCCGCATAGCGGTTGGTGAGGGCCGCCAGCAGGTCGCCCAGGGCCCCCGCGAAGAGGGAGGAGGGCGGGATGAAGGCCAGGTGCCGACCCGAGGCCCCATTGGCCCCTACGCCGTCCACGTGCTCGGCCAGGGCCGCCAGGAGATCCGGGAAGGCGCGGCCCGATTCCGGGATCGGCAGATCGGCCAACCCGGCTCCGGGCCGATCCTTGAGCACGAAAGCCGGGGCCTCGGGCAGGGCCTGCAGGAAGGCCTCGCCGTAGTCCCGGGTGGCCTCCCACAGCCCGGCCCGGACCTCCGCGCCGGGGTCGAGGGCCAGGGACCGCGCCTCCAGGTCCTTCAGCCGCGCCAGCATGGGCCGGCTACCGCATCCGTCCGCTGGCCAGGATGATCATCTCCCGCAGGGTCTTGGCCATGGTGATGGCCGACACTCCGGTGGGATCGTAGTGGGGCGCCAGCTCCAGGCAGTCCATCCCCACCAGGCGGCGGCCCTTGAAGAGCTTCAGGCCGGCGATGAGCAGGTCCCAGCCGATGCCGCCGGGCTCCGGCGTGCCCGTGCCGGGGTAGAGGCTCGGATCCAGCACGTCCATATCCAGGGTGAGGTAGATGGGCCGGTCGCCCAGGCTGTCCAGGTGGGCCCGCAGGGCCTCCACCGTGAAGGGGCGCAGGGTGTCGTGGGCCCGGGCCAGCTCCCACTCCTCCTTCGAGCCCGACCGGATGCCGAACTGCTTGAGGTTGCCGTAGCCGATGCGATCGGCCACCCGGCCCAGGATGGTGGCGTGGGTCCACTCGTCGCCCCACAGGTCCGGGCGCAGGTCCGCATGGGCGTCGAAGTGGACCACCGCCAGGTCGGGGTGCTCGGCGTGCGCCTCCATGATCAGGGGGTAGGCCACCAGATGCTCCCCGCCGAAGGCGAGGGGGAACTGCCCCTTCTCCCGGATCTCGCGCACGGCCGAGCCGATGTCATCCAGCACCCGGGCCTTCTGGCCGGGGGGCAGGAAGAGATCGCCGTAGTCGGCGAACTTGATGTCCAGCAGGGAGGCCTGCTGGTAGAAGCTGAACTCCTCCATGCCGAAGGAGGCCTCCCGCACGGCGAAGCCCGCGAAGCGGCTGCCCGCCTTGAAGGAGGAGGTGCCGTCCCAGCAGACACCGAAGAGGGCGATGTCGGCCTCCTCGGGCTCACAGGAACCCAGGAAGAAGGGGGGGACGAACTCGTGCGCCATGACGGACCTCGGATCTTTCAGGGTAGCAAACGGTAGAATGGTGTCATGGACGCCAGCCGCCGCCCCGAGGTCACCTACCCCGCCCGCATCCCCCTGAAGGTCATCGGCCGGATGGAGGAGTTGCGCCCGGACATGGTGATGGAGCTGATCCTGGCCCACCTGGGGCCCCAACCGGACGGCGACAGCCAGCACCAGGCCAACTGCAAGGGCGCCTTCATCAGCTACACCTTCTGGGTCACCCTGCCCCACGGCCAGGCCGAGGCTCCGCTGCGGGAGGCCATCCAGAAGCTGCCGGGCGTGGTGATGCAGCTCTAGGGGTCTGTCCAAGCTCCACCCGCGAATCCGATCGGCCGATGAGGAGGAGGTGATCTCCTTCCGTCCCCTCCTCGCGCTGCTGGCGCTGGTCCTGGCTGTCCCGTCGGCCCGGGGACAGGACTATCCCGAAGGTCGCCCCTACCTGCACGCCATCGGCACCAGGGACGGGCTCCCCCAGACCAGCGTCATGAGCCTTTCCCTGGATCCGCAGGGCTTCCTGTGGGTGGGCACCGCGGACGGCACGGCCTACTCGGACGGGACAGCCTGGACCCAGGTCGCCATCCCCGACAGGGCGCGCAGCAACTATGTCCAGGCCATCCTCCACGCCTCGGACGGATCCACCTGGTTTGCCCGCCAGGACGGGGGCGTGGCTCGCCTCCAGGGGGGGACCTGGACCAGCTTCAACACCTCGAACGGATTCCCCCAGGACCGCGTCAATTCCCTGGCCGAGACCCGGGACGTGGACGGGACCTCCCGGATCTGGGCGGGCCTGCACGGGGAGGGGTTGGCCTGCTTCCACGGTGGGACCTGGACCCTCCTGGGCCTCCGGAGTGGGCTACCCGACGGCCGGGTCTGGTGTCTGAAGCCGGCTCTGGGGGGTTCGGCCCTGTGGATCGGCACCGATAACGGCGGCCTGGCCCGCTGGGAGGACGGGCGGATCACACGCCTGCACGGACTCCCCAGGGCCAGCGTGAACAGCCTGGTGGAGCGGCCCGTTCCCGGCGGCGGGATGGAGCTCTTCGTGGGCACCTACGGCTTCGGCGTGGCCCAGCGGGAGGGGACCGGCTGGCGCTTCTTCACCACCCGGGACGGCCTGCCCAGCGACTTCGTCACGGACCTGGGCGGCCTGGTGGATCCCACCGGAGCCGACACCCTCTGGGCCACCACCCTCAACGGCCTCGCCCGGTACCGGCTGGGGCACTGGACCGCCTTCACCCGCCGGAACGGGTTGCCCACCTCCACCCTCTACCGGGTGCTCCCCAGCCGCTCCCCCGAGGGGCGGGGCCGCATCTGGATCGGGTCGGGCGGGGCGGGACTGCTCCGCCTGGACCTGGGCGGCTGGAAGACCCTGGACATCCAGGACGGCATGGAGGACGACAACGTGTGGTGCGAGGCCGAGACCCCGGGCCGGGACGGTCTGCCCGTGCTCTGGGTGGGCACCTCCAAGGGCCTCCTGAACTGGCATGGGGGGCGGTGGTCCCATGTGGCCGGCCGGGAGCGTGTCATGTGCCTGGCCGTGGACGCGGGCGGCGCCGTCTGGGCCGGCACCCTGGCGGGCCTGTACCGGGTGGCCCCGGATGGCCGGGTGGCCCACTTCGACGAGCGGACGGGACTCCCGTCCAACCGGGTCTCCTGCGCCCTGGCCACCCGCGGCCCCGAAGGCCAGGAGCGCCTGTGGTTCGGCACGGAAGGCGGCGGACTCACCTGCTATGAGAAGGGCCGCTGGCGAGTCGTGGACACCCGGAACGGGCTGCCCTACCCCACCGTCAACTGCCTGCTGGAGACGGAGGACCGCACCTTCGGCCGGGTGCTCTGGGTCGGCCTGCGCAGCCAGGGGCTGGCGGGCCTGAGGCCGGACGGCTCCTGGCTCCGCTTCACCATGGCCGATGGCCTGCCCAACGAGAACATCACCGCCCTCCAGGAGATCCGCACCCCATCGGGCGGCCGGGAGTTGTGGGCAGGCACCTTCGGCAAGGGCGCCGCGCGGCTTCCGCTGGATCGGCCAGCCCCCCGCTGGGCGCCCGTGGTGGTCACCGATCAGCCGCGCCAGGACGTCATCCAGGGCATCCACCAGGACCGGGCCGGGTATGTCTACCTCTACAGCCTGCACGGCATCCTCCGGCTCGATCACGCAAGGCCTCCCGAACCGGAGCCCATCCGGGCCACCCTGTTCGGCAGCGAGGACGGCCTGCCCTCCGAACAGATCAATCCCCGGGCCGGGTTCGTGGACCGCCGGGGCTGGCTCTGGGCGGGCACCACCAGCGGTCTCGCCGTGCTGAATCCGGACGCCGTCATCCCCGACGCCACGCCGAAACCCCTTCGGCTCAGCGCCACCCTGGTCGGCCCGAGTGCGCCCCCCCTGGCGCCCGGCACCTCCCTCTCCCACCGGCAGGGGGATCCCACCTTCCGGTTCACCCTGATCGACTTCTTCAAGACCGGCGAACACCGGTATCGAAGCCAGCTGGAGGGCATCGAGGACGAGGCCACGCCCTGGGGACCCGCCACCTTCCGGGAGTTCACCCACCTCCCGTACGGCGACTACACCTTCAAGGTCTGGGGGCGCGATGCGGCCGGGAACGTCAGCGGACCCGAGGCCTTCCGCTTCCGGGTCCGCCCCGCGCCTTGGCGGACCCCCTGGTTCCTGGCCCTGGCCGCAGCGGTTCTCGGCGGCCTCATCGTGATCGGGGGGCGCTGGCGGGAGCGGAGGCTCCGCCAGCGCAACGAGGAACTCAGCGCCCTCGTGCTGGCCCGCACCCAGGATCTGCTGCGGACCAACCAGGACCTCCGGCGCGAAGTGAAGGAGCGCGAGGCCGCCGAGCGGGCCAAGGGGGACTTCGTGTCCGCCGTCAGCCACGAGCTGAGGACCCCCCTCACCTCGATCCGGGGTTCGCTCGGGATGCTGGCAGGGGGCGTGATGGGGTCCCTTCCCGAGCCAGCCCTCAACCTGGTGGACATGGCCCAGCGGAACGCCCTCAAGCTGCTCTCCCTCGTCAACGACCTGCTGGACCACCAGAAGATCGAGGCCGGGCGCATGGAACTGGTCCTGGCGCCGCTGGAACTGGGGGGGTTCCTGGACCAGGCCATCGAGGACCATGCCGGCTATGCCGCCGATTTCCAGGTGACCTGCCGCCTCTATCGCCCAACCGGCGGGGTGTGGGTGCTGGGCGATCCCCAGCGGCTCCATCAGGTCCTGGCGAACCTGCTCTCCAATGCCACGAAGTACGCCACCCGGGAACGGACCGTGAAGGTGGACCTGTCGACCCGGGAGCACTGGGCGCAGATCGCGGTCACCAACCACGGCGAGCCCATCCCCGAGCACTTCCGTCCGAGGATCTTCCATCCCTTCGAGCAGGCGGACCAGGGGGATGCCCGCACCGCCCGCGGCACCGGCCTGGGGCTCCACATCTCCAAGGCCATCGTCGAACTCCACCACGGCCGCATCGGCTACGAGAGCAGCGAAGCGGCCACCACCTTCCACGTGGAGCTGCCGCTCATCGATAGACCGGTCAAGGGCTGAGAGCCAGAAACACCCCGGCGGAATTCGCTCCGCGAATTCCGTGACCGCACGGGCGCAGCCCGCGCGGCTGAGGACGGAGGCCTGAGACTCCCTAGGGCCGGAGCGTACCCGTCACGCGACCCCTCCTGGGCCGCGCCCTCCGGGCCATGCCTTCGGCACGGTGGGCCTCCGCATCCTGCTTCGGCCTCATGCGGGGGTTACGGCCGGAGCGTACCCATCATGCGGGGGTACGGGATGGTCTCGCGAACGTGCGGCGAGGGACGAAGCGGGTCGCAGAGCGGGCTGCGTCGGCAGCCCGCGGTGCGGGGCCCCGCCGGCCCGAGTCGGAGCACGGCGCAGCCCTGCGGAGGCTGCCGCCCGCGACCGCGCAGCGGGAGTGGTGTCGTGTCCGGACCCTACGGCCGTAGCGTACCCATCATGCGGGGGTACGGGATGGTCTCGCGAACGTGCGGCAGCCTGCAGATCCACGCCACGGCGCGCTCGAGGCCCATGCCGAAGCCGGCGTGGGGGACGCTGCCGTACTTGCGGACGTCCAGGTACCACTCGTAGTCGGCGCGGTTCAGGCCCTCGTGGGCGATCTGGTCGAGGAGGTACTGGAGGCTGGAGGCGCGCTCGCCGCCACCGATGACCTCGCCGTAGCCCTCCGGGGCCAGCAGGTCGGCGCCCAGGGCCAGGCGGGGATCCTGGGGATCCGGTTCCATGTAGAAGGCCTTGAAGGCCTTGGGGAACCGGTGAACCCACAGGGGCCGGTCCGTGGCGTTCATGAGGATGGTCTCGTCGTCGTTGCCGAAGTCCTCGCCCCACTGGATGTCGCTGCCCAGGGTCTTCAGCTTCTCCACCGCCTCCGTGTAGGTCATGCGGTCGAAGGTGGTGTTGAGGGCCGTCTCCAGGGGCGCGAGGTCGCGCTCCAGGATCTTCAGCTCCTCCTGGCGGCCCTCCAGCACGCGCTGGAGGAGGAACTTGGTCATGCGCTCGCCCAGCGCCATCACGTCGTCCAGGTGGGCGAAGGCCACTTCGGGCTCCACCATCCAGAACTCGGTGAGGTGGCGGCGGGTCTTGCTCTTCTCGGCGCGGAAGGTGGGGCCGAAGCAGTAGACCTTGCCGAAGGCCGCAATGCCGGGTTCCTGGTAGAGCTGGCCCGACTGGCTGAGGAAGGCCATGCCCTCGTGGAAGTACTCGGTGCCGAAGAGCGTGCTGGTGCCCTCGCAGGCGCTGGGGGTGAGGATGGGGGCATCCAACAGGGTGAAGCCGTCGCCGTCGAAGAAGTCGCGGATGCCCTTCACCAGGGTGTGCCGGATGCGGAGGATGGCCCACTGGCGCTTGCTGCGCAGCCAGAGATGGCGGTTCTCCATGAGGAATTCGGTGCCGTGCTCCTTGGGCGTGATGGGAAAGTCCACGCTCCCGCCGATGAGCTTCAGCGACTTGATCAGCAGCTCCGGCTGGCCGGTCTTCGGGTGCTGCTGCACCACGCCGGTGACGGCGATGGCCGATTCCTGGGTGAGTTTCCCGGCCAGCTCGTAGCTCTCCGGGTCCGCCTCGGCGGCGCCGACGACGCACTGGACGAAGCCCGAACCATCCCGCAGCTCGATGAAACGCGTCTTGCTGGTGCGAGCATTGCGGACCCAGCCCCGCAGCCGGACGGTCTCGCCGACCTGGCTGGCGAGGAATCGGACTTCGGTGAAGGCGGGGCTGCTCACGGGGATCTCCGGGGCCAAAGATCCATTGTGCCCGGGGAAGGGCCCAGGCTCCAGCGAGGGTCGCTCCCAGCCCCTCAGACCTTCCGCGTGCTCCGCAACCGCCCGCTGATGGCCACCTGCATGCCCCGGAGGTGGTTCAGCACCCGCTCCAGCTTCTGCCGGGCGATGTCCTGGAACTGCACCTGCTGGATGAGGGCGAAGACGGTGTCCTGCAGTTCCTGGTTGGTCCGCTCAAGATCCGCCACGGCCTTCTCGTGGCCCTTGAGCCGACCCAGCCCCGCTTCCTGCTTGAGGTAGCCGAGGCCCTTGAAGACCCGGTCGGCCCCGGCCAGCATGGCCTCCACCCGGTCCAGCACCTTGGCCATCTCCTGCTCGGTGTAGGAGATGGAAGTTTCGATCTGGGGGATGACCCGCTCCCCGCCCTCCTCCTTGGGGGGGGCCAGCTCGATGAGCCGGCGGAGATCGGCGTCCAGCCGCTCCTCCAGGCTGAGGGTCGCCAGGAGTTCCCTGGACTGGGTCCGGACCGTGCCCTGGCTGGCGACCAGGGCCGCATCCAGCAAGGCCACCACCCGCTCCCCCTGGACGATGAAGCCCTCCACCCACGCCCCCTCGATGCCTGCCAGGAGGGGGCTCGCGGGCACCAGCTGGTCCTCGTCCACGGAGACCACCGCATCCACGCTGTCCACCAGGAGGGCCGAGGGGGTCCCGGCGAGATCCAGCACGAGGATGGTCCCCTTCTTCCCCCCCTCGAGCGGGGGGAGGCCCATCCGGACCCGCAGGTTCACCACCGGGATGACCCGTCCCCGCAGGTCCAGCAGCCCCTCCACCGCCTTGGGCATGTGGGGCATCCGGTTCAGCTCGCGGAAAGGGCTGATCTCGGCCACGAACCGCAACGGGAGACCGTAGGTGCGCCCATCCAGGTGGAAGGTCATGAATCGCTGGATCGCCGCAGGTTCCCCGCCCTGGCCGGGCTGGGCCCTGGACGGGGAGGAGGCCAGGCTCACACGGCCTCCTGGACGGCGAGCTGCAGCAGCTCGGCGGGATCCAGGATCAGCACCACGCCGCCGTCGCCCATGATGGAAGCCCCGCTGATGCCGGGCAGGCTGGCCAGGTACGGCGCCAGGGGCTTGATGACGATCTCCTGGCGGCGCACGAAGGTGTCCACGATGATGCCCATGCGGCGACCCGCGGAGGAGACCACCACGACCGAGAGGCCCTCGCGATCATCAGAAGCGGTGGCATACCCTTCGGATCGCAGCAGGGTCTTCAGCCGGGACACGCCCAGGACCTCCCCCCGCAGGTCGATGGCGAGGCGGCGGGTGAGATGCGAGACACGGTCGGCAGGGACCATGAGGGTCTCCTCCACGGCGGTCCCGGGCAGGGCGAAGACCTGTTCGCCGCTCTTGACGAGGAGGGCGTCGATGATGGCCAGGGTGAGGGGGAGCTTGATGGTGAAGATGGACCCCTTGCCTACGGTGGAACGCACTCCGACCCGGCCGTTGAGCTTCCGGACGTTGGAGCGGACGACATCCATCCCCACACCGCGGCCCGAGATGTCCGTCACCTTGGCGGCGGTGCTGAAGCCCGGCAGGAAGATGAGGTCCACGGCCTCGTCATCGGACATCTGGTCGGCCCGGTCCTGGCTGATGAGCCCCTTCTCCACGGCCTTGGCCCGGATGATGGCGGGATCGATGCCCTTGCCGTCGTCCTCGATCTCCACGATGACGCTGTCGCCTTCGTGGCGAGCCCGGAGGACCACGGTGCCCGTCTCGGGCTTGCCCGCTTTCAGGCGGGCCTCGGGGCTCTCGATGCCATGGTCCGCGCTGTTGCGGATGAGGTGGATCATCGGATCGCCCAGCTCCTCGATGATGCTCTTGTCGATCTCGGTCTCCTCGCCCGTCATCTGGAGGTCGATCTTCTTGCCGCTGGCCTTGGCGAGATCGCGGACCATGCGGGGGAACTTGGAGAAGACGGTCTTCACGGGCACCATGCGGATGCCCAGCACCGAAGCCTGAATCTCCTTGCTCACATGGTCCAGGTAGACCGCGGCATGGGCCAGTTCCTTGGCCACGCCGGCCGCCTCCTGCCCGTTGACCATAGGCACCAGCCGCTCCACCAGGTGGCTGATCATGGTCTTGCTGATGATCAACTCGGCCACGATGTTCATGAACTGCTCGAGCTTCGCCTGGCTGACGCGGATGGTGTCCGTGGCGCCCTTGTCATCCGATGCGCGGCGTCCGGTCTTGCGACGGTCATCCTGGGCGGCGGGCGCGCCCGCCTGGGCTTCCGGGCCCTCGGCACCGGCCCCTGCGGGCACCCCGCCCAGAACCAGCGGGAAGTAGCTGAACTGGGCCTGGCTGAGGCCACGGAAGACCTTCTGGACCTCCTCGAGGGGCTCCGAGGCCTCGATGAGCATGGCCAGGTCGAAGTGGAAACGCCGGGGGTCGAAGGAGTCCAAGTCAACCGGGGGTTCATGCAGGATCAGCTGCCGGTGGATCAGCTTCCCGACCAGCTCGACCATCTGGAGGATGGAGAGGGGATTGAAGGGCGTGCCGTAGATGGCGCCATCCAGCTCGACCCGCACGCCGAGGACCGTCTTCCCTGCCTTCAGGGCCGCCTCGGCGGTCTGCCGCCCGGACTCTTCCAGGGTCTTCAGGGCGGCGGGCAGGTGCAGATCCCCCCCCGTCGATGCGGCCGGGGCGGCGGGACCGGCGGCTCCGGCGTTACGGAGGACCTCCAGGTTCCGGATCAGCTCGCTGACGTCCGGATCCTCGGGATCTCCCTGCTTCCTCACCTGGATCCTCACGTCGTCCACGAGGATCTTGAGGGTGTCCACCATCTCGAACAGCAGGTCCATGACCCGGTCGTTGACCTCCATCCGGGCCTTGCGGAGGTCGTCGAGGAGGTTCTCGCCGATGTGGGCGAGGGCCTGGACCTTCTGGAGGCCGAGGAAGCCGGCGGCGCCCTTGATGGTGTGGACGCTCCGGAAGATGGCGTTCAGGATCTCCAGATCGCCGGGGGACTCCTCCAGGATGAGGAAGTTGGACTCGATCTGCTCGAAATGCTCCTGGGCCTCGACGAGGAAATCCTCGTAGAAGCTGGGGTCGTCGAGGGCGAAATCGCTCATGGCTCACCCCTGCCGGTCTTGGATGCCGCGGACCTGCGTCCCTGCAGGCCCTGGAGCTGCTCGGTCTCGGCGTCCGTGAGCAGCTGCTGGATCTGGAGGAGGAAGATCATCCCGTGGTCCATCCGGGCCACCTTCTCGATGTAGCGGTTGGCGCCGACCGCCGTGACGGCGGGCGGCGGGCCGAACCGCTGGAGCTCCACGGGGCGCACCTCGTCCACGGCGTCCACCACCAGGCCCGTGAAGACCCCGCCGATGGCCGTGATGAGGATGCGCGAGATGGAGGTGGCCTCCACGCGCTCCAGGCCGAAGCGGGTCCGCAGGTCCACCACCGGCATCACCTCGCCCCGGAGGTTGATGACGCCATCCACGAAATGGGGCGCCCGGGGTACGGGCGTGATCTGGCCCACCATGATGATCTCGCGAACCTCATGGAGCCGGAGGGCGTAGTTCTCCGGTCCCAGCCGGAAGACCACCAGCTCCAGGGAGGGGATGGTCTCCTGGGCGTGGGTGTCCGCCAAGCCCAGGCCCTGGCCCATGGCCGCGATCTTCTCCTGGTCGTCACCCGTGATGATCTTCAGCACGTTGATGAGGCTGACCATGCGCCCCGGCAGCAGAAGGATGCCTTCGAGGTGCTCCCGCTCGAGATCGGAGAGGGTCTGCGGCGGGGGCAGGATCTGCTCCTCCTCGACCCGGAGGATCTCCTGGATTTCGTCCACCACCACGCCGATCTTGGCGGCCCCGAAGGAGAGCAGCACCACCATCTCCCGCCGGCGCTCTCCTTGGCCCTGTTCGATGGACAGGATCTCGGAGAGGTCCACCAGGGGCAGCACCTGGTCCCGGAGGCAGATCACCCCCAACACGTACTCCGGCGCATCAGGCACCTTTGTGACCGTCGGCAGCTCGACGATCTCCTCCACCTGGTGGAGAGCGATGCCGAAGGATTCCGCGCCCAGCCGGAAGGTCACATAGGGATTCCCGTCCTCCTCGATATCCTCGACGGTCTCCTCGCCAGCCCCCAGGGCGCCGGACAGCGAGAGCTCCTCCAGCTGGCTGCGCCGGCTGAGTTCCGCGCTGTCGAGCAGCTTCTCCAGGTGGATGAGGGTGATGAGCCGGGTGCCCACGGTCACCATGCCCGCCAGATACTCCGCCCGGACGCCCGCCACCAGCGGGGGCGTCTCGCGCAGGGTGTGGTCCTCGAGCTTCACCACCTCCGCCACGGAGTCCACCTGGAGGCCCGTGGGTCCGCTGGCCAGGCGCAGCACGATGATGCGCGTCCTGGCGGAGGTCTCCTGGGGGGCCAGGTGGAAGCGGATGCGGCTGTCGATGACGGGAATGATGAGGCCCCGGAGGTTGATCACGCCGAGGATGAAGCTCGGGCTCCCTGGCACCGGGGTCACGTCCGTGCGGTGCGTGATCTCCTGCACCCGGTCGATGTCCAGGCCGAACTCGACTCCATCCAGGGTGAAAGTCACCAGCTGGCCGGACGGAACCAGCTCGCTGGCCAGGAGGGCCTGGGAGGTTTCGGCGGACATGGATCAGCCCTTCTTCTGGGACTTGAAGGCCTCCACCACGGAGTCCGCGTGGGCCTTGTTCTCGTCGGGGGTGGTGCCGGTCTGGGCGATGGTGTGGCTGATGGAGGGGCGCTCTGTGTCGCTCTTCAGCCCCGTGCCCAGCAGGTCCACGATGTAGTCGTGGATCTGGCGCAGGTGGTGGACGATGCGCTCCAGCTTCTGGCGGGTGATGTCCTGGAATTGCATCAGGTCCATGGCCTCGAAGACCTTGTCCTGGATCTCCTTGCCCGCGCTCATGACCTCGTGGATGGCCTTCTGGACGCCGGGGGCCTGGGCACCCTCATGGCGCATCATCTCCGTGATGAGGCTCTGCTGGCGGGACACCAGCTGGCTGATCATGTCCAGCTGGTCCATCACCTTGTTCGACTCGCGTTCCGTGACCGCCGTGACCGTGTCCAGTTCGGCGATCACGTGGCCGCTGCCGTCCGATTGGGGGGCGGCATGGGGAGCTGGGGCCGTCGCGGGAGCCGGAGCCGGAGCTGGCGCAGCCGTGGCCTCGGAGGCCGGAGCCGCCTTGGCGGCCTTCGGCTTCTTGGGGGCCTTGCCGCCGCCAGCGAGGAGGGCGTCGATTTCGGACTGGTCCATGGCCTGCTCCCTACCCGAGGAGGGATTCGATCTTTTCCTTGAGCGTCTCCGGGGTGAACGGCTTCACCACGTAGTTGTTCACGCCGGCCTGGAGGGCCTCCACGATGTCCTCCTTGGCGGCGTTGGTGGTCACCATGAGGATCGGGATGGCCGGATTCTGGCCGCGCACCGTCTTGACGAACTCCAATCCGTCCATCTCGGGCATGTTCCAGTCGGTGATGATCATCTCGACACCGCCCTGGCCCAGCTTCTCGAGGCCCGACTTGCCGTTCTCACCCTCCACCACGTCGGTGTAGCCGATGCGGGACAGGGTGTTGATGATGATGCGCCGCATCGTCGAGGAATCATCCACGATG
>Ga0208789_1001179_pt1 | contig 16217 bp, 12 predicted proteins | sample Methanotroph_Enr_FD_187368 | JGI IMG/M metagenome (GOLD analysis project Ga0208789, IMG submission 187368) | Enriched soil microbial communities from Old Woman Creek wetland in Ohio, USA - Methanotroph_Enrichment_5 (SPAdes) (version 2) | ecosystem: Environmental > Terrestrial > Soil > Wetlands...
GGGCGAGAAGACCACCTACAACCAGCTGGAGGATCCCCACGGGCGCATGAGCACGCTGCACGACGGGGACATCCTCGTGGGCGCCCTGGGCCACCGGAACGCGCTCCAGGGCTACGAGGGCGTCATGCCGACGAGCCTCAAGCCCGGCGACACGGTGAACCTCCTCAACATGGGCGGCGTGCTCGGCACCTGCCTCTCCCACAACCCGGACGTGGGCAGGCCCTTCGAGCTGGAGGTGCTGGGCCAGGTGCTGGTCTTCCCCGAGTTCCAGTCCCGGGCCGGGCAGCCCGCCCACATCCGCATGGGTGCCCTCAAGGGCACCGGCCTCGCGGCCCACTGTCCGGTGGTGTACGTGGCCGGCACCTGCATGAACGCCGGCAAGACCGCCGCCGCCTGCGCCAGCATCCGGGTGCTCAGCCGGGCGGGCTACCGCGTGGGCGCCTGCAAGCTCACGGGCGTGTCGCTCATGCGGGACGCCCTGGCCATGCGGGACTACGGCGCCGAGGTGGCCCTGGATTTCACGGACGCGGGCATCGTCTGCACGGACGCCGGCAGCGCCGCGGGCGTGTCGCGGGTGATCTTCTCCGAGCTGGCGGCCCACGGGGTGGATGTCATCGTGGCGGAGACGGGCGACGGCATCATGGGCGAGTACGGCGTCCAGGCCATCCTCTCCGATCCCGACCTCCGGGCCCTGGGCGGCGCCTTCCTCCTCTGCGCCAACGACCCGGTGGGCGCGGCGGGGGCCGTGGCCGACCTGAAGCAGACCTACGGCATCCAGACCGACCTGGTGGCCGGCCCCGCCACCGACAACCGCGTGGGCGAACGCTTCGTGGCCACCCTGGGCCTCCCCGCCCGCAACGCCCGCGCCGACGCCGAAGCCCTCGGCACGTTCGTCCTCGGCCTCGTCGAACCGAAGATCACAGCCAAAGTCTGAGGGCTTTGTTTGGAACCGCAGATGACGCAGATTTCGCAGATAGGAACCTCATCCCTCTTTGGCTCTTCATCTGCGCCATCTGCGTCATCTGCGGTTAAACCTTCAGTTGTTCTCTCGGGGCCTTCATGACCTCCATCGATGTCCTCATCCTCGGCGCGTCGGGCTACGGCGGGGGGGAACTGCTGCGCTGGCTCTCCATGCATCCGGCGGTGGCCTCCCTGCGCGGCACGGCGCGAAGCCACGCGGGCAAGGCCTTCCACGCCCAGCATCCCCACCTGCGGGGGCTGGTGGCGGGCACCTTCGAGGCGGAGCCGGACTGGGCGGCCCTGGCGCAGAGCCCCGTGCCGGTGCTCTTCTCGGCCCTGCCCCACGGGGAGCTGGCGAAGCAGTGGCCCGCCTTCGAGGCGGCCTGGCAGGGGCTCGGCCTGGCGGAGCGCCTCACGGTCATCGACCTCTCCGCGGACTTCCGGCTGGATCCCGCCTGGGTCTACGGCCTGGCGGACTGGCAGCCTTCGCGGATGAAGGGGGCCCGGCGCATCGCCAACCCCGGCTGCTTCGCCACGGCCCTGCAGCTGGCCCTCCTGCCCCTGGCCGGATGGCAGCCCGCCTTCGTGGCCGTCACGGCCGCCACGGGCTCCTCGGGTTCCGGCGCCGCCCCCTCGGACACCACCCACCATCCCACCCGGGCGAACGACTTCCGCGCCTACAAGGTGCTCGGCCACCAGCACGAGGCCGAGGTGCTCCGCACCCTGGCCGGCGTGGGCTGGGAGGCGCCCCTCAGCTTCGTGCCCCAGAGCGCGCCCATGGTGCGGGGGATCTTCGCCACGGCCCAGTTCCCGCTGGCCGCGGGCCTCGACACGGGGGCCCTGCGGGCCCACTACGAACGCTTCTACAGGGACCGGTTCTTCGTGCGGATGGTGGAGGGCAGCCCCCGCGTGGCGGCCACCACGGGCAGCGCCTTCGCGGACCTCGGCGTGGCCGCCCGGAACGGCCACGGCGCTGTGATGGTGGCCCTCGACAACCTGGGCAAGGGCATGGCCGCCCAGGCCGTCCAGAACCTGAACCTGGCCCTGGGCCTGCCGGAATGGACGGGGCTGAAGGCCGCGGGGAGCTACCCGGGCTGAGGGGCCTTGGCCGACCTTCGGGTCCATTTATAGACACCCTTTGGCCTTGTGGGATCATGGGTTCCCATTTCCGGAGCAGCCATGAATCCCTCCCTTCTCACCCGTGAGGCCCTGGCGCAGTTCGCCGCGGAGAGCCGCGGGACCTTCGAGGCCGAGCTGAAGACCCTGGTGGAGATCCCCTCCATCAGCGCGGACCCCGCCCGGCAGGGCGACGTGCGGCGCTGCGCCGAGGCGGCCCGGTCGCTCTTCGAGCGCCACGGCGGCAAGGCCGAGATCCTGGAGACCAGCGGCAATCCCTTCATCCACGGGTGGTTCGGGGAGGATCCCAGCCAGCCCACCATCACCGTGTACAACCACATGGACGTGCAGCCCGCCAACGAGCCCGAGTGGCTGGCGGATCCCTTCACCTTCGTGGTGGAGGGCGATACCTACAAGGGCCGGGGCAGCACGGACGACAAGGGCCCCGCCGTGACGGCCCTCTTCGGCGCCCTGGCGGCCCGGCGGGCGGGCGTGCCCCTCAACATCCACTTCCTCTGGGAGCTGGAGGAGGAGATCGGCTCCCCCAGCTTCGAGGGGGGCCTGAACCGCCACAAGGATCGCCTGAGGACCGACGCCATCGTGGTGAGCGATACCGTCTGGATCACCCGCGGCAAGCCCAGCACCCCGGCGGGCCTGCGGGGCCTCAAGGGCTTCCGCCTCACGCTCGAGACGGCGGACCACGACCTGCACAGCGGGGTGGTGGGCGGCGCGGCCCGCAACCCCCTGTCCGAGCTCATCAAGGTCGTGGCCGAGATGATGGATGGCGAGACGGGCAAGGTGAAGATCCCCGGCTTCTACGACGACGTGGTGAAGCCCTCGAAGCAGGAGCTGGAGGAGTGGGAGCGCTCCGGCTTCAGCGTGGCCACCTTCAAGAAGGACCACATGATCACCGGCATGCGCACGGAGGATCCGCTGAAGGTCATGAAGCGCGTGTGGGGCCGGCCCACCATGGAGGTCCACGGCGTCGTGGGCGGCTACACGGGTCCCGGCATCAAGAGCGCCGTGCCGCCCCGGGCCGAGGTGAAGCTGAGCTGCCGCCTGGTGCCGGACATGGACGAGCACAAGACCATCGGCCTGATCCGCGCCTTCGTGAAGGAGCGCTTCCCCGACGTGCAGTTCCACGAGGAGCACGGCCTGGCGCCCTTCAAGGGCCACGTCACCGGCCCCTACGCGCAGGCCATCAAGGACGCCTACCAGTTCGCCTTCAACGCCCCCTGCTGCTTCACCCGCGAAGGCGGCAGCATCGGCGCCGTGAAGACCATGGAGGACATCCTGGGCTGCCAGGTCTTCTTCCTGGGCCTCAGCCTCCCCAGCCACGGCTACCACGCCCCCAACGAGAACTACGACTGGGAGCAGGCCAGCGGCGGCATGGCCGCCTTCGCCCACTACTTCGAGACCGTGAGCGGCTTCAGGCACTGAAGGCTGTTCCTGACGCAGAAACGCCGGCCCCTTGGCCGGCGTTTTTTGCTTCAGGGCGTGCCCTGCACGAGTCCGCCATCGCCGGAAGGCCTTCTCCGGAGGTTTGCCCGAAGTGTCAATTTACTACTAATTCATCCATATTTTAGTTTTTCGTAGACACCCGCCCCTCCACGGCCTAACCTACCAATCAATTCCTAATTGAATTTAGAATTAGTAGGTGACCATGAAGCTCCCCCACCCCCCTCCAGACATATCCAACCTTTTTTCAATGGTTGAACCCGGTGACATCCAGAGGATCCTCGCGGTCCAGCCTGGTCCCTTGGTCAAGGAGGCCTACCTCCACTGGGACGAATTGAGACATCGGGACACCCCCGAAGGCCTGGATCACAAGAGGTGGTGGCTGGGCCTCAAATGGGCCCGGCAGGCCCTCCTGAAACCCCTTCCCCTGCTGGACAAGGCGGGGCAACCGTTCTTCTTTGGCGTCCCCGAACCCGTCCAGATCGATCTGCACCACATCGACCAGAATGCCGCCGGCGAGATCAAGTCCGCCACCGAGAGCGCGACACCCGCCACCCGGGACCAGTACCTCCTCCGATCGGTCATCGAGGAGGCCATCACCTCGAGCCAGTTGGAAGGCGCTTCAACCACCCGAAGGGTCGCCGCCGAGATGCTCCGGTCCGGCAGGGCCCCGAGGGACCGCAGCGAGCAGATGATCTTCAACAACTTCCTGGCCATGCAGGCCATCCAGGGTTTCAAGAATGAGCCCCTGAGCCCGGCGCGGGTACTCGAGATCCACCGCATGGTGTCCGGGCACACCCTGGATGATCCCCAGGATGTGGGGAAGCTCCGCCAGTCGAACGACATCCGCGTGGTGGACAACGACGACGGAACCATCCTCCACCAGCCGCCCGACCACCGCGAACTGCCGGAGCGCCTGGAACGGCTCTGCGCCTTCGCCAATGCCGGAGAAGACCAGCGCCCCTTCGTGCATCCGGTCCTCCGGGCCATCCTGCTGCACTTCATGGTCGGATACGACCACCCCTTCGCGGATGGGAACGGGCGGACGGCCCGGGCGCTCTTCTACTGGTCCATGCTGCGAAGCGGCTACTGGCTGGCCGAGTTCATCTCCATCTCGCACATCCTCCGCAAGGCGCCGGCCCAGTATGGGCGGGCCTATCTCTTCACCGAAACGGACGGCGGGGACACCACCTACTTCCTCATCCACCAGCTGGCCACCCTGCGGAAGGCCATCCAGAGCCTCCACGACTACCTCGCCCGGAAGGCCAAGGAACAGCGGGGCCTGGAGCGGCTGCTGGCGGAGTCCCCCGCGCTTCGCGCCAGGCTCAACCACCGCCAGAAGGCCCTGCTCACCCATGCGCTGAAGCACCCGGGCGCGGGCTACCCCATCGAGGCACACCAGAGGACGCACGGCGTCGTCTACCAGACGGCCCGCGCCGACCTGCTCCAGCTGGTGGAACTGGGGCTCCTCGAAAAGATCAAGGAAGGGCGCGCGTTCCTTTTCGTCGCGCCCGGGGATCTGGCCACCCGGATCGCGCACCTCTAGGATCGGAGCGCCCACCGGGAACCCATGGCCCAAGATGTAGCTGACCCGGCGTTTTTTGCGGCTGACAGGCGGCCGGGCCCTCTGCATCCTGGGGCATGTCCCCCACCTCCCGGTTTCCCGCACTCATGCTGGCGGCGGTCTCGGCCGCCTTCCTCCTCCTGGGCTGGGCGCCTTCCGCCGACCGCTTCACCTGGTTCATGGAGAACGCGCCGGTGATCCTCGGCGTGCCGGTGCTCGTGGCCACGTACCGGCGCTTCCCCCTCACGAACCTGCTCTACGGGCTCCTCGCCCTGCACGCCCTGGTGCTCATGGTGGGCGGGCACTGGACCTACGCCGAGGTCCCCGCCGGGCACCGGGTGGAGGCCTGGCTGCACCTGGCCCGCAACCCCTACGACCGGCTGGGGCACCTCTTCCAGGGCTTCGTGCCCGTGCTGATCTTCCGGGAGGTGCTGGTCCGGAAGGGCATCCTGAGGCCGGGCCGCTGGTCGGTCTTCGTCCTGATCCTCATGGCCCTGGGCCTCAGCGCCGCCTACGAGCTGGTGGAGTGGCAGACGGCAGTCTGGACCGGCAGCTCGGCGGATGCCTTCCTGGGCACCCAGGGCGATCCCTGGGACACCCAGTGGGACATGGCCTGCGCCCTGATCGGCGCCACCGCGGCCCTGGCCCTGCTGGGCCGGCGCCACGACCGGGCCCTGGCGGCCCTGCATCGGGCAAAACCCGCCTAATCACAACCTCCCCCCTGGTCTTGCAAGCCATCGGGCCGGAGGTCTACCCTGGCACCTCCCTCCCATGTCCGAACCCTCGACCGCCCGTCCCGCCGTGGACACTCCTCCCGCCCCCGCCGGGCGCGCGGCGCCGGACCAGCTCCGCCGGGAGGTGGAGGCGGTCCGCGAGAGTCCCCTGGTGGCCTTCCTCCTGGCCAGCCTCCACGGCCTGGTGGCCATCCTGAACGAGCAGCGCCAGATCCTCGCGGCCAGCCCGGGGCTGGTGGACGCCCTCAGTCCCCGCTGGGGCGGCCGGTTCCGGGGCGCCCGGCCGGGCGAAGCCTTCGACTGCATCCATGTCCCCGAGGGCCCCGGGGGCTGCGGCACCTCCCCCGCCTGCGCCCACTGCGGCCTCCTCCTCACCCTCCTGGCCGCCCTGGACGACGATGGGCCCAAGGAGGGCGAGTGCCACCTGTCCATGCGCCGGGACGGACGCTGGGAGGCGGTGGAATTCCATGTGACCGTCTCCCGCCTGCAGGTGGACGGGCACCGCTTCCTCGCCGTGGCCTTCCGCGACATCAGCGCCGAGCGCCGCCGCGACGTGCTGGAGCGCCTCTTCTTCCACGACATCGCCAACATCCTCCAGGGCCTGCACGGCTGGTCCGAGGGCCTCTCCGAGGGCACCGTGCGGGCCGAGGACGCCGCCCGGCGCATCCTCCTCCTCTCGGAACGGCTGGGCCAGGAGGTGCACAGCCACCGCCGCCTGCTCCAGGCCGAGCGGGGCCGGCTGGCCGTGACGCCCTCCCTCCTCCAGGGCGGGCGGGTCCTCCAGGAGGTCCTGTCCCTGCTGGAGCGGCACCCCTCCGCGGGGAACCGGCGGCTGGCCCTGATGCAGGCGCCCGGTCCCGGGAGCTTCGTGAGCGACCCCGACCTGCTGCTGCGGGTGGTCTACAACATGGCCCTGAACGCCGCGGAGGCCTCGAAGCCCGAGGAGACCGTGCGGCTGTCCTTCGGCTGGCAGGGCGACCGGCCCCGGTTCGCCGTGCACAACCCCGGCACCATCCCGGAACCGCTCCGGGAGCGGATCTTCCAGCGCTCCTTCAGCACCAAGGCCGCCAGGGGCCGGGGCCTGGGCACCTACGCCATGAGGCTCTTCGGGGAGAACTTCCTGCGGGGCGAGGTGGGCTTCGAGAGCGGCCCCGCCACCGGCACCACCTTCTGGATCCTGCTGCCGCCGCGGCTGGAGGCCTGAGGTCCACGGAGGCCTTGACCAGCAATCAAAGTGATATCACATTGATTGCCCCTGGAGGTTTCCATGCTCAAGGAACGATCCGCCTTCGCCCTGCCGGGCCTGCCCGTCCTGCTCCTGGCCCTGCTGCTGGTCCTGGGGGCCATCGGCCTCACCATCCAGGCCGGCATCCAGAACGATCCCGGCCGCCTGGCCTACACCCTGCCGGTGCTGGTGGCGGGGATCTTCGTCCTCACGGGCCTCTTCGTGGTGAACCCCAACGAGGCCATGGCCCTGCAGCTCTTCGGCGACTACCGCGGCACCGTGCGCCAGGAGGGCATGGCCTGGGCCAACCCCTTCCTCAGCAAGCGGAAGATCAGCACCAAGGTCCGCAGCTTCGAGAGCCAGCGCCTCAAGGTGAACGACCAGGACGGCAACCCCGTGGAGATCGCCGCCATCATCGTGTGGCGCGTGGTGGACACGGCCGAGGCCCTCTTCGAGGTGGAGGACTGCGAGAAGTACGTCACGGTGCAGAGCGAGGCCGCCCTGCGGGCCCTGGCCTCCCACTTCCCCTACGACGCCCACGAGGCGGGCCAGCTCTCCCTGCGCGGCAGCACGGACGAGGTGGCCGCCAAGCTCAAGCTGGAGCTGCAGCGGGTGCTGGCCCAGGCCGGCGTGGAGGTTCAGGGCGCCCGCATCAGCCACCTGGCCTACGCCCCCGAGATCGCCCAGGCCATGCTCCAGCGCCAGCAGGCCTCGGCCATCATCGCCGCCCGCCAGAAGATCGTGGAGGGCGCCGTGGGCATGGTGGAGATGGCCCTGGCCATGCTCGCGGAGAAGGGCACCGTGCAGCTCGACGAGGAGCGCAAGGCCGCCATGGTGTCCAACCTGCTGGTGGTGCTGTGCAGCGAGCGGTCCGCCAACCCGGTCGTGAACGCGGGCACCCTCTACCACTGAGCCTCCCTTGGCCGAGCGCAAGCCCTTCCTCCTCCGCACCGACCCCGCGCTGCTGGAAGCCCTGCAGCGCTGGGCGGACGAGGACCTGCGCAGCCTCAACGGCCAGATCGAGTACCTCCTGCGCCAGGCCCTCCAGCGGGAGGGCCGGCTGAAGTCCGCCAAGCCCGCGAAGAGGCCCGCGCCGTGAACCCCCTCGCCCTCCAGCTCGCGGCGGACCTTGGCGGCACGCTCCTCTCGGCCCCCGGCGGCCACCTGCTGCTGGTGGAGCGGATCGGCCAGCACACGGCGCCCCGGGTGGCGGTGCTGGGGCGGACGGTGGAGGACCTGGGCCCCGCCCTGGAAGCCATCGCGGCCCTCCAGGCCCGGGACCTGCCCCTCAACCTGGTGGGCCTCCTGCCCCTCCCCGACCGCGGGGCCTGCGACCTCGCCCCGGCCCTGGACCTGCACCGGCGCCGCATCGGCGCCCTGGTGGCGGCCCTGGACGCGGGCCTGCCCTGGCTGGACGGGAAGCCCATGCTGCCCCGCCGCCTGCCGGGCCGCGTGTACCGCACCGTGCCCGTGGCCCTGGACAAGGCGCCCCTGGGGCCCCTGGAGAAGGCGGAGCTGAAGCAGTTCCTGGCGGACTGGGACAAGGCCCGCCGCAAGATGACCTTCCGCCGGCCCGAGTGGCGGGAGGCGCCGGATCACGAGGCCCACGGCGGCTTCGAGGCCGACCTCTGGCCCGGCGTGCCCGTGCCCGCGGGCGCCGAGCTGGGGGTGCCGCCCTTGGAGCTGCCCGTGGGCACGCCCCTGGCCGATGCGCTGCGCGCGGCCCTGCGCACGGCCCTGGGCCAGCCCATCCCGCTCCTGCCCCTGCCCGCGGATCCCGCGCCCCTGCACGCCCTGCGCGCCCTCACCCGCGAGGCCGCCGCCTTCCGCGGGCCCGCCCGGGCCTGGGAACTGGCCCTGGAGGCGATCGCCCGCCTGCCCGCCCCGCCGCACTTCTGCGCGCGGTGCTGAGGCGGGCGCGCCGGGAGTCGGATCCTCCCGGCGCGCCGGCCTCCGGCCCCTCAGCGCCCGTACACCTGCAGGGTGTAGGTGGCGTCGGCGCCCTTGACCAGGGTCACCAGCAGGTCCCCGCGGTCCTTCAGGCCCTGGAGCTCGCCGGGGAAGCGCCGCTCCTGGATGACCTTGCCCTGCTTCACGTCCAGCACCTGGAGGACGGTCTCCTTCTTCGCCTTGTCCCAGGAGCCCACCACCGCGTGTCCCTGGCGCACCACGGGATCCATGAACCGGCCCCAGGGGCCGCTGAGGAAGCCCATCTGGAAGTCGCCGGCCGCCGGAATGGCCGCCTCCGCCTTCCCCGTGGCCAGGTCCACCACGTGGATGCGGTTGTCCTTGTCCAAGTAGACGGCCTTCCCGTCCACCGCCACCGGCCAGGCCGTGCCCTTCTCCTTGAACTCCCACAGCTTCTTCCCGCTGGCCAGGTCCAGGCAGGCGAGGCGGCTGCCGCCGAAGGACCCCCACTCGATGCCCACGAGGCGTCCGTCGGCGGTGGCCAGCACGCTGGGCCCGCCGATGTCGAAGGTCCACCGCGGCCTGCCGGTGGCCGGATCCAAGGCGTAGAGGGTGCCGCCCGACATGCTGTTCTGGGCCCGGTAGTGGCCGGAGGACACGAGCAGCGTGCCGTCCACCAGCTTGAAGAGGAACTGGTTGTCGCTGCGGGTCTCGGCCTTCCACACCTGCTTGCCGGTGGCCAGATCCACGCCGTAGCAGGCGGCCACGCCGCCGATCAGCACCAGCCCCTTGTCCACGATGGGCCGGTTCTCCACCCCGTCCTCGGCCGCGAAGGACCAGCGCAGCTTCCCGTCCTTGCGGTCGAAGGCGTACAGCTTCCCGGTGCGCCCCTTGAACAGGGATCCCCCGGAGGTGCCCACCAGCACCGTGTCGCCGGCCACCACCGGATCCCGGAATCCCCGCCGCACCACCACCACGTTCCCGTGGCCGAAGGAGCCCTCGCCCTCCTTCTCGATGGGCACCTTCCAGAGCGCCTGGCCGGTCCGGGCGTCCAGGCAGGAGAGCTCGTACTTCGCGTTGACCAGGAAGAGCAGGCCGTCCTCCTCCACCACGGGCAGGTCCGCGGGCACCGACCAGGCCTCGCGGCCATCCGCCAGGGCCCGGCGCTTCACGTCCCCGCCGTACCGCACGAACAGGGCCTCCTCCCCCAGGGCGAACGACGGCTCGACCCCGGTCTCCTTGAAGGACCAGAGCGGCTTGTCCGGAAGGGGGGCGGCCGGGGCCGTCGCGGGGGGGGCCTGGGCCGGCGGCGTCGCCTGGGCCTGGAGGCCCGGGGCGGCGGCCAGCGCGGCGAGCAGAAGCGGGATGCGAAGGGGATGGGGCATGGGAACCTCTTGCAGACGGGCGCCCGCGAAGGCTGGCCGGTGGGAGTGCGCAGGGGGATCCAGAAAAGATACCCGGAGGTTGCTTGATGGCCAACCCGCCCGGATCCGGATCCGAACCCGCCCATCCAGGCCCTCCCGATGGACAATCAGGGGGCGATCCCCTTTCCCGAGGCCCCCATGCCCGACCGCATCGGCAAGTTCGAGATCCTCCGCGCCCTGGGCCAGGGGGCCATGGGCGAGGTGTTCCTGGCGCGGGATACGACGCTGGGGCGGGAGGTGGCCCTCAAGACCATCCGGCCCCACGCGGACGCGGAGGCCCTGGGCGACCTGAAGGCGCGGTTCGCGCGGGAGGCCCAGTCGGCGGCCGGGCTGCACCACCCGAACGTGGTGACCATCTACGAGTTCGGCGACGCCGACGGCCTGCTCTACTTCGCCATGGAGGTGGTGGAGGGGCCCAGCCTGGAGAGCCTGCTCCGGCGCCAGGCCCTCACGCCCCGGCAGTTCCTGGAGGCCATGGCCCAGGTCTGCGACGGCCTCCAGGCCGCCCACCAGAAGGGCATCGTCCACCGCGACATCAAGCCCGCCAACATCATGATCGCCCGCGAGGGCGACCGGCCCGTGGCCAAGATCCTGGATTTCGGCGTGGCCAAGTCCCTGGGCCAGGACGCCACCCAGACCGGGCAGGTGGTGGGCACCCTGGCCTACATGGCCCCCGAGTACCTGAGCCTGGGCCGGGCCACGCCCTCGGCGGACCTCTTCGCCGTGGGTGTGATCCTCTACGAGGGCCTGGCGGGCCGCCGCCCCTTCCAGGGGGACACCAGCGGCTCCCTCATCTACTGCATCCTGAACGAGCCGCCGCCGGAACTGGATCCCGCCCGGCTCGACGGGTTGAGCCCCGCCCTGCGGGACCTGATCCAGCGGGCCCTGGCCAAGGATCCCCTGGCGCGCTTCGGTTCGGCGAAGGAACTCGGCGAGGCCCTGCGGGCCGCCCTGGATCCCGGCTGGCGGCCCCAGGACCAGCCCACCGTGGCCCTGCCGAAGCACCCCGCCCCGCCGCCCCGCCGGTCCCGGGGGCCGCTGATCGCGGCCGGGGCGGCGGTCGTCCTGGCCCTCGCGGGCCTCGGCGCCTGGTGGGCCCTGCGCCCCGCCGCGACCGCCCCCAGCGCCACCCTGGACGACGCCGCCCTCCGGGCCGCCGAGCACATGGTGGACAGGGATCCCCTGGCCGCCCTCAAGGTGATCCGCGAGGTCATGGCCCAGGCCCCGCCCGGCCAGCGGGTGGACCCCGACGCCCTGGCCCTGCTCCTGGTGGTGCAGTACCAGGCCAAGGACCTGGACGGCTTCCTGGCCACCCTGAACGACGCCCAGGCCCGCGGCGTCACCGCCGCCGAGCTGCTCCAGAACCGCCGCTACAGGGCCATGCTCACCCAGGACCGCAAGACCGGGCGGCTGCCCGCCGAGCTGCGGGCGCGGCTGCTGAAGGGGGAGTACGGGGCGTGAGGGCCCCCGTTCGGACCGCAAAATCGCCTGTTCAGCCGATGGGCTTGGCGCGTGGCGAGGGGTGTGTCTTCATATGACCCATCGGTGATCTTTCTTTTCGTGAGCCTTCGGTACCTCTGCGCAAAGGGACCTTCCTAGGCAGGGGCATCACACCCACGCCCGCGGCCTCGGCGGCGCCCCTTCCCTCTCGATCTGTTAAGCGAACGACGAAGCCGTTCGTTCAGTTCGTTTAAATCTAGTTAGGCGTGTTTCCCACCAACTTCACATAGGAGTAGCAAGGTGATCGATCTCAGCTTTCTCAAATATGCGGGGCCATATCTAGGTGCCCTGGCCACAAGCTGTGGTTTTATTTTTATATACAAACAAATTAAACAGAATAGACTTTCAGTAGAAAATCAAGCTCGTGGATCAATTTATCAGTTAAGTCATTCAACCTACAAACTCTTCATAGACAGACCTGAACTTCGACCATTTTTTTATACAACAAAGCAACTCCCAAATACATCAGAAGTTCATGATAAGAATTTACCAAATAGAGATCAAATATTAGCCGCTGCGGAACTATTGGTCGATTATTTTGAACACATCACACTATCGAAAAACGTCATCAATAAACAACTATATGATTCATGGATTAAATATATCACGCAACTCTGCCATAATAGCGATGCAATTCAGGTTTTTCTAAAGGAGAACGGAACACATTACACAAACGAGTTTAAGCATACTATTCAAAAACAATAAATCGCTACCCTTGCCTAACCTCTCGCTCAACTCGGACCCCGCCTGCATTGTCCGCCGCTCTCTCTCAACTTCTCGCTTCCTCGGCTCCGCTCATCGCCTCGGTGCAGGCCGGGCCGGTTAGTTGCTTTCATTAGGGCCACCTTCGAGAGGCACAAAATGGACAAAGAATCCGTTCTCCTAGAATTCATAAAAGACAACAAGCAATCCATTCGAGACATTAGAAACAGAATATACAACACATCTACAGCTTTTATAGTGTTTTCATTTGGGGTTACAGCATTTACACTAGAAAAAGCAAAACCCATAATAATCCCCGTAACAATTTTATCTGATTTATTGATCGCTATAACATTAGTTTATATATATATTAAAATCATTAACGAACATGATTTTTTACGCATCGCTTTGGAGAAACAAGAAGGCGTATTGATAGATCTTATTGAAAACAATGCTCTCTCCAGTATTGATCTAGTGGCTCCGATCTTGGACCTTCACAAAAAACCTAAATTCAGGCTAAACAGCGAGGCTAGATTGCTCTTAGGATCTGCCTTAATTGTACTCGTGAAGGCTATATTGGTTTACCTATGGGCACCATACTTGTTGACCCAACCCTCCACTTGACCAGGCCCCAGCCTTAATTGTCTTCCGCTCTTTCTCTTCCTCTCTATTCCTCGGCTCCACTTACCGCGCGGCGCAAGCGGGGTAGGTTATCTCCTTTTTTAAGGCCCACTTGGAGGTTCCATAATGAAATTACAGAAAGAAATCCAGCGTGCTGAAATCACCGATGCTGCTCGTGCACGGATCGCGTTATCGCTCCCTGTCCTAAAGGGTGTGCTTCTTGCGCTTCAACATGATCGGGTAGAACGCTTCGGAGGATATGAAAAGATTACTTTGGCTGACCTTGCGCGCGAATATCGCGAAGGCAGTGGTGATTGTGGCATCTGCTTTGAGTACGCTGTTCATGATTCAATTCGATCTAAAGATCAACAAATTCACAATTTGATCAGCAATGTATTGGAGCATTATTGTGGCATTCGAGACGGGGTGGAATCAATTCTATTCGGTGCCGAGAAATCGGGTGGTATAGCTCTTATTGAAACTTCGGAGGATCTTCTAGATGATGAATCTAGAGTCCTGTCTGGAAAAATTGGTCAGCCCGCCAAATTGAAACGCCAATGGAACACAATTAAAAAAGCACTTCGCGACACCAAAGCTCAAAAAAGGCTTCCAAGTAGTATTAGTGGGCTTTGGAAAGCTGATTTGTTTCTCGGCTCCTCTACTCAAGCTCGCTGGGTCGGCTCAACTCTGAAATTAAATAAAAAGGATTTCCAGGGTGCCCCCGGTCTGCGACTTGGAATTTATCCAGAAACTAGAGCTGGAGAGAAGCCTTCACGTGACAACGTAAACAACCTAGTTCTTTGTCCCCTTCCATATGATTCAAGTTTTATGGAATTGTTTTATTCTTCATTTTTTATCATTAAGCAATTTCTTCTTGCTGATGCCAAAATTCCAAAACCTGTAGCTTTAGCAAATTCGGCCGATCGTTATGTGGCTCACCTTTTCGAAGAACGTAGGGAATTTACTGTGCTCGACATTATTGAAGCCATGTACCCATTAGGTCAAGCTGGCCTCACCGATGAAAGCGTGGTGGGTTCTTCCAGTGATAATGACTCAGCCCCAATGGATGCTGTGGCTCCTGTGCCTAGCAGGGCCTAATCCTGCGCTCAAATCTTACCCCGCTTGCATTGCCTTCTGCTCTCTATAAGCTACCCGCTTCCTCACTTGTTTGCCGCTTCGACACAAGCTGGAAGAGCCATTCGCTAATCCCAAAATTACTCAATAAACCAAGAACCGCCCATTCCGGGCGGTCTTGGCCTTTCGGCGCCTCTGCGGGGCACCCCCAAAATTACATATTCAGCGCCCGCCCGTACACGGCCCGCGCCGCCTCGGGGAACACCTCGTTCAGGGTGGGGTGGGGATACATGGTGTTGATCAGCTCGTCCACGGTGAACTCGCCGCCCATGAGGGCCACGCTGGAGGCGACGAGCTCGGTGGCCTTGGGGCCCAGGATGTGGATGCCGAGGATCTCGCCGTACTGCTTGTCGGCCACGATCTTGATGAAGCCGTGGGGCTCGCCCACGATGTTGGCCTTGGCCATGGGCGCGAAGGGGAAGGTGCCCACCTGCACCTCAAAGCCCTTGTCCTTGGCCGCCTGCTCGCTGAGGCCGATGGTGCCCACTTCGGGATCGCAGTAGGTGCAGGCGGGGAAGCGGTCGTAGCGCACGGGGTGGGGATGGACGTCCTTGCCCAGGCTCTGGGCGGCGTGCTCGGCGGCCACGATGCCCTCGTCGCTGGCCACGTGGGCCAGCCAGGGGGTGCGCACGATGTCGCCGATGGCGTAGAGGCCCGGCTCGCCGGTCTGCATGAACGTGTCGATGACGACGCAGCCGCGGTCCACCTGGGCCTTGGTGGCCTCCAGGCCCACGCCCTCGATCTTGGGGGCCCGGCCCACGGCCACCAGCAGGTGGCTGCCCACCACCTCGCCGGGGGTGGCGCCCTCCAGGAAGCAGGCCACGCCATCCGCCCGCTGCTCGATGCGGGTGATCTTGGTGCCGGTGCGGACGTCGATCTTGTAGGTCTTCTTGAAGATCTTGGCCAGCTCCTCGCCGATGGCCACGTCTTCGAGCGGCAGGATCGTGTCCATGAACTCCACCAGGGTGACCTTGGAGCCCAGGCGGCTGAACACGGAGGCGAACTCCACGCCGATGGCCCCGGCGCCCAGGATCACGAGGTGGCTGGGCAGCTCGGTGAGGTCCAGGATGTGGTCGCTGTTCAGCACGCGGACGCCATCGGTTTCCAGGCCGGGGATGGGCTTGGGGGCCGAGCCGGTGGCCAGGATGATGCGCTTGGCCTCGTGCGTCTCGCCCGCCACGTCCACGCGCCCGCCGCCCAGCAGCTTCCCGAAGCCCTTCAGCACCGTCACCTTGTTCTTCTTCATGAGGAACTCGATGCCCTTGGCGTTCTTGGTGACGATGCGGCCCTTGCGCTTGACGATGGTCTCCAGGTTGGCCTTCAGGGCCTTGCCGTCCACGCCGTCGATGCCATAGTCGTCGGCCACCTGCATCTGCTCGAAGCGATGGGCGGTCTCCAGCCAGGTCTTGGCGGGGATGCAGCCGCGGTGGAGGCAGGTGCCGCCCAGGGCCGGATCCTTCTCCACCAGGGCGGTGCTCAGGCCCAGCTGGGCGCCCCGGATGGCGGCGATGTAGCCGCCGGGGCCGGAACCGATGACGAGGAGGTCGAACTGGGCCATGGGGACTCCAAAATCCAGCCCCCATCATCCCACAGCCCGGCGGGCCTCAGCGAGGCGCGGGGCCCCGGAGCCGGGTCGCCAGGCGGTCCATCAGCTGGTCCAGTTCCAGGCGCCCCTCGGGCGTGAAGGGATCCTCCTGCAGGGTGGCCGCCACCGAGCCGGTCCAGACGCGCCGCTGGGTGGCCCGGTCCAGCAATTCCAGCACCACCTTCACCTCCCGGGAGGGCCGCATCCCGCCCCCCGCCCCCTCCGGAGGCGGCCCCTCCGGCCGGGCCCCCTCGCCGCCTTCGCCGTGCCGCCGGCCCCCGGCCTG
>Ga0208789_1001180_pt1 | contig 16206 bp, 9 predicted proteins | sample Methanotroph_Enr_FD_187368 | JGI IMG/M metagenome (GOLD analysis project Ga0208789, IMG submission 187368) | Enriched soil microbial communities from Old Woman Creek wetland in Ohio, USA - Methanotroph_Enrichment_5 (SPAdes) (version 2) | ecosystem: Environmental > Terrestrial > Soil > Wetlands...
GCAGTCCGCGGTTTCGCAAAGCATGCAGTAATTTTAAAGTTTGCAGTCGCTGTTTTTGCGTGCGAAAATTGCCTTGGGCCGGGAAAGCGGTTTTGTTTACTTTTGACAAGACAAAAGTAAAATAAAGGAAATGAATGCTTTACGGTTGCAGTGCTGTTGGAAGGAAGAAGAAAAAAGATGTGGTGTCCTTTGAAGACACCACTAACCCTCAGGTTTTCGACATAATCCGTAAGTCTACAAAGCCCTTTCAGGAAAAATAAAAAAGGACAATTCTGTAAAAAAACAGGATTGTTCAATGAGGTAGCCCCGTGGCGAACTAAAAACTAACCTTTTTGGCAGGAAAGATTTTCAATTTTCAGACATGGACTTGTGTTGGCGCGGCCATAAACGGGCAATGTGTTTTGAAGCACTGCAGATTGCACATAAAGTCAGGAAACAAAAAACCTTCCGGCTACGGGGGTTGTGTTATAAACAGATTTTATCAGAAACCTATCTTATTTACAAAATACACTTTGCGTTTTTCTTTTCCTGTTTTGATTACCTGGCTGCCGTAGGCAAGGAAATAGTTTTCGTACCAGTAATTCACATTTGAGAACGTGCGTTTCGTTTTGTCCTTATCGTTTCCGGTGTCAATGATATCGTAACTTTTGTCTTTAACAATTTCGCCGTCGTAATTAACACTTTTCGAAACAAGTTTATTTCCCGATGTAAATACCATGCTGATCTGGGTGGTGGTCTGCTGCGAAATCGCAATGAACCGCTTTACATAATATGGTTTATATCCAGGATAAAGGGCAAAACAAACATCCCACATCAGATCTCCGTCATTCGAGAATTTACCAAGGGTGGCATGCGTATATTGATAGCCATCGAAAACAGTTCTGGTATGTGCCACCATGGTGCCGTTAGCACCTGTGGTATAGTAGGTCTCGGTCCGATAGGTCGGATAATAGGCTTCGCCGAGGAAAAGATATCCGTCGTCGAGTACCATAATATCGTGATCGGCGATCCAATAGTTTAGCGTCATCTCTTTTCCCTGCGATTCTTTCTTGGCCTTTTTCTTTTCTATTTTATCCTGCATCTTTTCGGGCAGATAAGAAAGAAAATCTTTTAATTCAAGAAAATTATAGTAGCGGATATATTTAACAGAACCATTATCAACCTCGCCAAAAAACAGTCCTTCGGACTTCAACCCTTTTTTAGCATACGTGCCGGTAATAACGATATTGTCATCGCTAACGCGGCAACCCGAAATAGAAGCAATCGTATTGTCACCCACGCCTGAAATTTTCACAGGCTTTTCAACATTATCATTTTCCGAAATGCGGATCATATACAGCTCGCTGACGAGCTTGCTTACTTTGACGCGGACAAATAAAATGATTTCCTTTGATTTTTCAAGAATCTGGTAATTCTGGGGAATAATATTTTTGGGCGCGGCGGAACCAATCCTGACAGGAATGCCTGTTCCCTTACCCGATGTGAGATCGATTCTGTAAATCATAGGAGAAGCTTTAACCGATGCAAGAAAATAGGCTTGATTTCCCAGCACTTTCATGCTTTTAAGCAGGGTTTTGGCAGGCATTGTTCCTTTGGTTTTGCTGATTTCAAGATCATTCCTGCGGACAGAGATAATCGTGAATTCCCCTTGTTTGCTGGTGTACATGTTATACACAAATTCGTCGTTATAATACGATTCACTATACCTAAGCCCTTTTGCAATAAGAACGGTTTCTGTTTTCTCCAGAACCAGGTCACTGTTGTAAAGGTCGTATTTGATCTCTTTCTGACCCTTAACCTCCTCATCGGCGGTCGACTCCAGAATAAAAAATCCCTCAGAAGATTCAAAAATGGTTTCACCGGAATATCCGTTACGAAGGTCAAATTCAAGTCGTTTTTCGTAGGAAATCTGGGCACTTGTATACATAGCAACAGAGGTCAACACAAGGGCGAACAGGAATAGCTTCTTCATAATGTTTGTATTTAGGGGCAAATATATTGAAATTAAACATATGCTGACCGTTTATTTTATTTATGTTAATGAAGATTGGTTAGGTGTGGAAAAGGTGCCAGTATTCCTCCGGTGAACGAGGTGACCGAGCTGATTCGCATTGTTAACGGACCATTCGGCGGTGTGGTTGGCTAAGCAGCAGCAAATATTGTTATTCTTCATTTGATCTGAAACCTATTCTTTTTCGGTTTGCCTGGTCTAATTGCTGTTGCTTAGCTTCTTCAAGCTGTTTGAGGTATTCAAAAATCAGGATGATTTTTTGGTCATGTTCAATTCCTTTTCTTTCCAGTTCGTCTGATTTTTTAAAGATTTCCTGATGTGTCAACAATAGCTTTCGCATTTGATTAAATACCCTCCAACCTTCTGTATCACTTATACAGAAACGCTTTCAGATGTGTTACCCTTCTTCCGCATAAACATATGAAAATTTTTGTGACACCCAAGAATAATAAATTAGTATTGAGTTACAATACTTTATATGGGTGTCCCGAAAAAGTGTGGAAAACAGGACAAACATCTGAGAATATTTTCCGCAGCAATGCATAATTCCCTATTTTTGACACCTGTTAGACAGCCTGAATATGGATGATTACAAGCGCCCCTCATCTTCGCCAGCCTTATCGGATAGAATGAATTTTTTTAACCGGGATGGTTTACAGTTACTTATTGAAAATTCAAACGACTCCATCTGTCTGATCGATGCGGAGGGTCATCAGTTTTATGTGAATGATGCCGCCTGCCGGATCACCGGATATAATGCGGAGGAATTGATGCTTCCGATTGATCAGCTTATTATTCCGGAAGACCTTGAAAAGGTGTTGATAGCGTGGAGGGCCGTTACCCAGTCCGCAGAGACCGTTCGCGTCCAATACCGGCATATTCACAAGACCACTTCGTTTGTGTGGCTCGAGGCCGTTGGAAAGAATTATCTTGAACATCCCCTGATCAAAGCAGTGGTCATCAATGTGCGCGATATTTCGGAACAAATTGAAATGACGGAGCAAATCCAAAAGCAATACCTCGAGCTGGAACGCCTGAATGCACTGAAGGATCATAATATCACACAGGAAGAAAAACGGAATGCGCAACTTGCCGATATGCTTGAACAGCACAAAAAAGAGCTTACCACTTCGACCCTGATGCTGACCCAGGTAAACGGACTTTTGAATCGCTTGATGGAGCGTCTTTCCGACATTGATCACTTATCTTCTCCGGATATACAAAGCGATATTAAATCGATCATTTCGGAAATCAAATCGTCGACATACCAGGTAAACTGGGAACATTTTCAGAATCGCTTTGAAGAACTCAACCAGGGTTTTTACACACGCATCAAGGGCATACATCCCGACATGAGTCCGGCCGAAACACGCCTGATTGCCCTGATCAAACTGGGTTTCTCCTCCAAGGAAATCGCCTCGCTCACCCAAAACAGTCCCGAAAGCATTCACGTTTCACGTTCGCGACTGAGGAAAAAACTCGGACTGGGTCAGAATGCAAACCTCTCTACTTATCTGGATCAACTCTGAGTTGAAGCAGCCCTTTCTCTGGCATTGGCGGATTATTCTTCCGTCGGCGAAGCAGAATTATCACACAGAACGGATTGCGTAATCTTCGGCCAATGTTAAGGATTTTCTAAGATCGGTCTGAGCGCCCCTGCAATATTGGCTCGTACCTTAGCGGAAAATTTCAAATCGTATGAACCATACCCCAAAACTTATCCTGCCTGCCAGGCTTAAATATGGCATACTCGCATTACTGATGCTGTTGTTCCTGTGTTCCCGACAGGCTGCGGCTCAATCGGCGAACACCATTTACAACATTTCAACAACGGCTACCAGCATTACAGCAACTTATTGCGGACAGAATTCCTGTGTTGGTAACAACGACTATTCCGTTGTAAAATGGTACCGCAACGGAACCAAGATTATCGAACAGACTATTTGGTTGCAATACAGTGAAGGATTTACAACATCTTATACTTATGACTGTACGGATTTGGTTCCGGGCAGTCAGGTTAATATCAGTGTGGTCTGCGATCACTACTATTGTGTCTGGCCTTCACCGGGGCAGTACATTTACACGAATACCAGCGCTACCAGCAGTCCCACCCTGGCGGCCTACAATCCGGTCTCCAGCGTTCAGGCCACCGATGGCAAATATGGCGATAAAGTCATTGTTACATGGGCCGATCAGGAATCGTTTGACAATCATGCCTATAAAGTATACCGCAATGGCACTCTGGTTAGTGGTACCCTTGCAGCCGGAACCACCACCTTCACCCATTACGGAGCCCCTGTAGGTCCGGTGGGCGTATACACGGTCCGCGGTGTGGTTAACGGGACGGAATTGGCCGCTGCCACCGGAGATAACGGTCATGCCTTCAACATCAACCTGCAGGCTTCGCAGAATTATTTTAACAAGGTGGTGCTCACCTGGAATGATTTCTCTTCGACCAATGCCCCCACAGGATATATGATCACCCGAAGCGACGGTACGACTCCCATCGAAATTGTGAACACCAGCAGTATTTATGCAACAGCATTCGAAGATGCTTCAGTGACGCTGATTCCCGGATATACCTACAACTATACGATTAAAACCTTTCCGCTCGGCAACAACATCACCGGAGTGGCCAGCGGGAAGATCAAACCCAACGGAGTCATCAGCGGATCAGTGAAAACGCCCACCAATATTGGTGTTGCCAACGTGATGGTGAAAGCCGTCCTTCAGGGTTCCGCACTGCCCTCCGACACTACCCGGCATTATTATGCTGTGACCGATATTAACGGAGACTATACCATCAGCGGTGTTTATTATTATACCGGCGCAACCTTCACGGTGACTCCGGAACTCGACAGTCGTGTATTCAATCCGCTCAGCCGCTCTGTGAGCCTGAATCAGATGAGTCCGGCTGCCACTTTGGTCAACTTTACAGATATGTCATCCTTTGTGGTTTCAGGAACCATTACCCAAGGCGGATGTCCCATGCCCGGTGTCACCCTGCTGGTCGACAATATTCCTCAGATTGGTGTTACCGACAGCAACGGGGTTTATAATCTGACAGTCAGTTCAGGCGGATCCTATACGATCAAGCCCCAACTGGGCGATCATCAGTTTTCGCCGGCACAGCGCACAGAAATTATTACCGCCAATGCTAACGGTATTGATTTCAGCGATACTACCCAGCGCTTTATCGAAGGCCATTTCGAAGCCAGTTGTCATACCTGGATCGGGGTCGCTCAAATACAGGTTTCGTCGGTTGGCAATTCACTTCCTGCCTGCTTTTGCGACACCCTGCTCACCGATGTCAACGGATGCTTCTCAGCAAAACTTCCTGCACGCCAATACCGTCTGGATCTCATCGGCTTTACTTCTTTCAACGAAGGCGTGTTGCCTTCGGCAGAGATCATGGTATACTTTGCCAACAGCGTTGATGCTGATCTGACCAATATCGACAGCAGTAGCTTCCACGGAGATACGCTTACCCATGACTTTACCTATCGTAAGCCGCCCCAGCTCTCGGTTGCAGGGATTGATGACGTTCATACCTGTTCGGGGGAAATTCTTCCGGTACTACAGCAGAGGATCAACTATATTCTGGATTTCACTGCCAATGAATCGTTCGAAGGGATCAACTGTCCTGCCGGCGGCGGTTATGTGATCATTACCGAGAACATCAGCTCCAACGCGTTGGCCTTTAATACCGACACCCTCTTTTATCAGCAGGGCGACACTATGCATTATGCATTGAAACCCGGAACGCCTAATATTATAGCGCCTTACAAGAAGTCGTTCCAGGCCATACTGTATTGTGATAATCTCAGCGATACCGTCAGTTATGATGTGATAGTACTGGGACATCGTCCGCGTACACAGACCTTCACTACGGTCACACCGCAGATGCCTTTCCATATACTTCACAATCCTCCGGGTGATGCCAGCTATGCTTATCTGGAACAAAACAGTTCCATCAGCAATTCCTTTACTACCAGTTTTCTGCAGGAAGGCAGTGTAAATGCCTATTTCATGGTGCATGCGGGACCGGACGTTTCCGTTTCTGCTGGTGTTGGCGCTGAGGTAGAGACAGAAATCGACATCACCCTCGATGTTGGAGGTAATTTGGGATTTGGTGTAAGCGGCCTTACCACGGATGCCTTTACCGTTACCAGTACCGCCACCGACCGCTTTGAAACATCGGGCAGTACAGATATGATCGGGCGGGACGGTGATGTGTATGTCGGAGGAGCCCTTAATCTTATTTATGCACTGTCGGACGCGCTGCTCTATGATTTTGACAATTGTCAGATCAAAGACAGTATCATCCTGATGATGCAACCAGATGGAATTAAAACCACGTTTATCTATACCGAAAGTCATATCGAGAATATTGTCATGCCTGAATTGCAGTATATGATTGACTACTATAACAGCGTTGGAGACCCGGATACCGCGGCTTATTTCCAGAATCAGCTTCATGTATGGCAGCAGGTCATCGACAGCAACACTACCAATATTGACAATGCCGGTTTTATTGCCAACAAATCCTTCAGTGGCGGAACACTCAGCGATTATTCGGTATCCACGACCCGTGCCACCAGTCATTCCCTCGAAATGAATTACTATCTGGATTACAGCGTTGCTCTTGATATCGGTGCAACTGTCAATGGCATGGGACTTTCCTATGGTGTCTCTGTCGCAGGCCGTTCTACCTGGGGAAATGTGGTGGCCAGCGATAACGAAACTTCTACAACGGTAGGCTATGTGCTCTCTGATGACGATCTGGGCGATAGTTATTCGGTGGATATCCTGAACGACTCCATATACGGAACCCCGGCATTCCGCCTGGTTGCAGGCCGTTCCAGCTGCCCCTGGGAGCCCGGAACCCTGCCCCGCGAGGGCGTTCAGATGATCGCCAACAATACTTACCAGGAAGCTGAAGAGGGAACACCCGCTGTTTTCGTGCTTCAACTGGCAAATACCAGCGAAAGCAACGAAACCATGACCTATGATCTGTCGTTTGATCAGACCTCGAATCCCAATGGTGCTACGATCACTATCGGCGGGAGTCCCGTTGTAGGAAGCGTTTCATTTCCCTATACGATTCCTGCAGGACAATCGGTGAATGTTACCGTGACCGTCAGCAAAGGGCCTTTGTCATCCCTTTACAACGGACTGAAATTCACCCTGAGCTCCGGCTGCGATGATCAGGTTTCGCAGGATGTTTTCCTCAGCGCAATGTTCTACAAAACCCATACACTGACTGTGGCCACTAACGGTCTCGGTTCCACAACACCCCAGTTGGGTGCCAATGTTTACCGCGAAAACACCAATGTTTACCTGTATGCAACTCCGGATGCGGGATGGGTATTCCAGAAATGGGTGATTGGATCCCAGGTATATATAGATCCTTCCGTTTCTGTGAGCATGACGTCAAATATCACGGCTACCGCTTATTTCACACAGACTACAGCAACCCAGTATACAATGACCGTTACCTGTCATGGCAGTGGTACTTCAACGCCTCCTGCAGGGGTACATTACTTCAATGAAGGATCCACTGTAAATCTTAATGCATTGCCTGATTTACAAAATGCCTTCCTTAAGTGGGAAATTGACGGGGTTGAAATCAACAACGCACAAACCAGTGTAGTGATGAATCAGAATACCACAGTGGATGTATATTTCATCGGGACAAAACTTGTGAAAATTGAGGTAGCATCCGGCGAAGGCACGACTAATCCGGCAGAGGGATTCAATACGGTGAACCTGAGTGATACCTTGTCATTATTCGCATCTCCTGCAATGGGCTATCTGTTTACAAAATGGGTTGTAGGCGGCAATGAATATTTCACCCAGTCTCTGGATGTAAATATCCTCCAGGATACGATCATCAAAGTTTATTTCGACACCACCAGTCAACAGCAGTTTCAGGTTATCGTCTCAAATATCGGCAATGGTACCACAACGCCTCCGATGGGAGTCCATCATTTTGTTTCAGGCAGTACAGTAACACTAACTGCGTATCCTGCAAACGGACAGGTCTTTGAGAAATGGATGATTGACGGAGTGAGCTATACCGACAATCCTAACACCGTTTCGATCACAGATAATACCATGATCGATGCCTACTTCGCTTTGAATACCGCAGGAGTGCACGAATTGTACACTCACAGCTATCCCATCAGTGTTTACCCTAATCCCTCCGGAGGTATGTTGTTTATCGAAAGTGCTGATCCGCTTCGATACATCGAAGTTTACGAACAGACGGGCAGACTCGTTAAAACGGAAAGCTGCGAAAAAATGACTTCGCTCAGTCTCGATCTTTCCCATCTTCTTAACGGGAATTATATTCTGCGCATATACTCAGCGAATGAAACCAAAACAATGAAAATTGTGCTATTAAGATAGTCTGCCAACTCAGCTTAGGAAGAGGTTGCCCGAAAGGACAACCTCTTTTTTTATGAATCTTTCTGATAATCATAAGCTATTGTTTGTGGATGATGCGAGTACAAAAGAAAACAGGGATAATGCATCCTTGGAAATCAAAAAGATTCAAATTCGAATTGAGAGTTTGCAGGATAAATACGCCGACAACAAAATTGAATATAGCGACTATCAGGCAACACGGACTCGTTATGAAACCCATCTGCGCTCGGTTAAGGAGCAAACCCAGGAACGCAAAGAGGCAGGAAAGGATGTTAAGGATCAAATGGAGTTCAGCTACCTCTTTTTAAAACAGCTACCGTCAATTTTTCTGAAATCCTCGTTGGACGTGCAATATGAGATACGTGGTTCGATATTCCCTGAAAAAATTTCATTTTCAGAAAACCGATGTCGAACCAAAAGAATGAATGAAGTGGCCGAGCTGATTCGCAGTGTTAACAGGCCTTTCGGGATAAATAAAAAAGGACAATTCTGTAAAAAAACAAAGTCGTCCTATGTTGTAGCCCCGGGCGGATGAAAACCGAACCGGTTTTTGGAGGCTTTGGAGGCGATTTACAATCTCAAGGCTGTTGTTAATGATGACTGACAACACAAGACCAGTGTCGCCGACAGACGTTATGGACAAACACTTTTTTTACGTAGGGTAGTCCTGTCGTATTGTTGTGAGTATAAGCACCCCAGGCTCAATGCGAAAAATCATGTATTTAAAAATAGTTATTCCATGATGTTATCAACCATATTATCAGTAATATCAAGCCGTTTCAAGTGTTGTCATATACCAGGAATTGGAATACATCAGGGTTAAAAATATTGATATTTATTTGAAAATACATACAGTTACTTAGAAAAGAAATATATATTTGTCAGATAAAACTTAATGTATATGAGAACAAAACAACTATTTGTCCTAATGATACTAACTGCTTTGCTATGCAGCAGTGCTCCATCGATGGCTCAAAAATTCTCAAATTATGTGATTGGAAACATAGAAGACGCAGATGTCAAAATTCACCATCTTCTTAGTGCTCCTGATGGGAATTGTGCTGCAGTAATTATGAAGAGAGGCGACTTTCAGGATAAATACTCCTTTGGCTTACGTAGTTTTGATCAGGATATGAAGCCTATAAAGGATTATTCATTCCCCGGCGTTATACCTTCTTATCTGAGAATCACAACCTTTGGAAATTATGTAGTAGTTGTTGGCTTTGATAAAGTACCTGTAAAGGGCACGCCTAATACCTTTCCCGGCGTATATAAAATTCAGGCACATATCCCGGGCAATGAACTTTCTGTTGATGAGGTATTTAAGCCTCAGGATGACAAAAGTGAGTTAGGTGATGATTCATATATTTCAACATCCTACGATGAAGAATATCTTATTGTAGGTATTGAAGAAAAGGTCAATTGGATGGAAGTGTCCGATCACAAATTCCATTTGAATATCAGGGTTTTCGATAAAGAGATGAAGTGCATATGGACCGATGTGTTGAAACTTGAAGATATCGGAGACGAGCGGACAAGGGTGGCGGATATATCCCTTGATTATAATAACGGAAAACTTTATGCTATTTGTTACCCCTCCTCTCCGGGGGGAAAGGGTAAGGTGGGTATTACAGCCGTCGTATACGATCAGCCCGGAACGATACGAAAAAGGGTTGTTACTTCAGTAAATGCAAAAATCGAAAATTCTAAATGGGTTCTTGCACCGGATGGAACACTTATCATATGTTCAACACCAGCGCTCGTCATTGCCGGGAAAAATGGAATGAATAAGATTCAGTTTGCGAAAATCAGTTTTACAGAGGAAACCGAAGCTACGGTTAAAACATTATTGTTCGATAAAGAGTACTACAAATTAAATCCGGAATACGCCGATTATAGTAAGCAGATTGCAAGGCCAACAAAATTACTTCTATGTGAAGACGGGTTTATTTATGTTTCTGATTACAGAGAATATAGTGATAATGTTTATGGGAAAAACATTTCCTTTATAAAAATTGGATTTAATGGAGGCCTGATCTGGAATAAAATGATAATACGTGATAGGGATCTTCGTGTTGATAATGAATTAAAAGTTTACCCGATGGAGAACGATTATCTGATTCTTTATCCTCCGCTGGAAGCTGATCAAGGTTTGGCCAGGTTGACAAATGATGGCAGTATCACACAGTTGAAAATTGAAAATGACGAATTTCCGAAGGATTGTTCGAGTGGTGGTGCAACAATGTCAAACGTGATTCGGCTGGAAGATGGACGATTCGTTATTTCGGGCGGAATTAAATACAAAAGAAATTATCATTTCGCTTTGAGGACGCTCGATCTTAGCGGGGTGGAATAGTTTTCACATTGTGTATGACTGAAGTTGACCCACAACACTAGAAAGCATTGCTACACCTTGTTCGGTAAACGCATTGGGCAAAATCCGGGTCCCTCCCCAACTTGATATTCCAAATTGGAAGAGCAAGTCAGTAAATTCCTGCTTAGACAACCGGAACAAAAAATCATACGGGAATCGCTTTAAGTTTCTTTTCACAGCCTTATTCAGATTACGTCATCAATAGGTCTCTCTGAAACAGAGCCAAGACTGACCATTTTGGTGATGTCAACGAAATGGTCAATTACAGACTGGCCGGATGTTTCACAGGAATGTTTTGCTTTTTCAACTACCTTAGTGAAGTTTCGTCAATCTGAATATTCCAACAATTCCTGAAGTTCACGGGCCTGGCATTATCGTTATTTTCCATTTGATCTGAAGCCTATTCTTTTTCGGTTTGCCTGGTCTAATTGCTGTTGCTTAGCTTCTTCAAGCTGTTTGAGGTATTCGAAAATCAGCATGATTTTCTGGTCCTGTTCAATCTCTTTTTTTTCTATTTCTTCAAGTTTTTGTAAAATGTCTTTATGCGTTTGAAGCAATCCCCGCATTTTAGTGAATACCCGCATGATCTGGATGTTCACCATGATTGCTCTGTCACTATTTAATATACCTGATAACATTGCAACTCCTTGCTCAGTGAATACCAATGGTGACTTACGTAAACCCATTTTCTCCCGATTGGAAATCACAATTTGTGATTTCCAAAGTTCAAATTCCTCCTGTGAAAGTTGAAACATAAAATCTTCAGGAAATCGCTTTATGTTTCTTTTAACCGCTTGGTTGAGAGTTCTGGTTTCTACATCATAAAGATCAGCCAGGTCCCTGTCAAACATGACCTTTTGCCCGCGAATGACATAGATTTTAGAGATAACCGTTTCGTCGGGTATTGCAACTTTTTTACTGCTCATATTTTATAAATATTTGATATCAATTTATTCTTTTTACTTTAAGGTCGCAATTTGCGACCTTAAAACTAATTTCAATTCTATCTGCACCACGCCGACTGTTGTTAATCAGAAATTTATAGGTGATCCTATTTTGTGACCACCTCAATAATATTACATAATAAACCCCTTGAATGTTGCCTGTTATTTCTTCGCTTCGGTCATCATGGGCGATGTCCATGTGGTAACACAGGATATTATTATGCCGCTTGCAAACATACCAAAAAAAATTATATTACAAAAAGGCAGATGTTTGTCTGTTATTTTAATGCTTCTATCGTCATGTGATGCCGCTTGGTGTGTAGAATGGCAGCGGGAGCGTGAAGGTTGAAAAACAGCGTACGTAGGCCATTCCACCACCCGGGCCTCACGCTCAACAGGAGAGGAGGTTTAAAAACAATAAAATAAATTATAAATAAATTGTATATAATCGATATTAGGAAAAGATGTATATTTGGACCTTCTTTATAAATTAGTTTTATGCAACCGGACACTCATGTTCAAATAATATTTAGTTATGAATAAAACATTATCAAGCTCATTGCTCAGGATGATTTTTTCAATTGTTCTTTGTGCATCAGGAATATCATCAACCTTAATTGCCCAAACCTGGACTTCGATTGATGGAGGGGGTACTTATGGCATTAGTACAACAACAGCTACAAATGCTTATTACTCCTCGGTAGCTGTTTTTAATGGTGATTTATATGCTATCTGGCAAGAGAATATTTCTGGAGAGGAGCAGATTCATATTAAAAAATATAATGGTTCAACCTGGACTCCGGTTGGGAACATTGCTGGTCAATCTCAACTTAATACAAATGCAAATAATGCATGGGCACCAAAAATTGCAAGCTGTAATGGTGCATTATACGCTGCATGGTGTGAATATGGGTCTGGAATAACCAATATTCGCGTGAAAAAGTATGACGGAAGTTCATGGACTTTTGCTGAGAATTATGCAGTGGGCGATGGAAGAACAAACATTAATAATTGGACAACAGCTCTTGCCATAAAAGTTGATATTACGGTGTTTAATAATGAGCTCTACGCTACATGGGTAGAAACAGAACCTTCAGGTTCGGGTATAAACCAGATACGTGTTGCAAAATTTAATGGTTCTGTTTGGTCAAGCATTGATGGAGGCACCTTTGGGGGCATTAATTATAATGTGGCTCAGAATGCAACTAATTCCACACTTTGTGTTTTCAACAATAAATTATATGCAGCATGGACAGAAACGGATGCAAGTATTGTACAACAGCTTCGCGTTAAGCGTTATGATGGCGGAAGTACCTGGATGTTTGTTGATGGAGCAGGACCAACCGGGTTAAATTATAGTACCGTCACCACTCTTTTTGATGGACCGATTTCGCTTTCTGCATACGATGGTAAAATGTACGCTTTCTGGACTGAAAGTAACAGGATCCGTGCAAAACGTTATGATGAAACCAATGGATGGGTTGCTGACCCTGCCGATGGTGGAACCGGGATAGGATGGTGTCATACATCGACAAATGCGGCCTATTATCCCGCCACCTTTTCTTATGACAAATTGTATGTCATATGGGAACAAAATCCGATTCCCAGACAAGTTCGTGTTGCTTCATATGATGGTGCCACCAGAACGTTTATCGATGGTGATGCAGTAGCAATTGGCATCAACAATACGGTAACAAACAGGGGGCATTTCCCTAAATTGATCGGATACAATGGAGATTTAGCGGCGGTATGGAGTGAGGAACTTAATTCTACATCGGGAAGTGCTAATCAAATCAGAGCTAAAATATTTCCTCTGCCTCCAATTGTGAAATCAGTTACTGTTCCTTCAAATGGAACCTATATCACCGGACAAACTTTAGATTTCACTGTTAATTTTAGTAAAGATGTTGTTGTTTCCGGCGGAACGCCTTATATCCCCATAACTTTAAATACAGGGGGAACGGTAAATGCCACATATGCCGGTGGTAGCGGAACAAGTACCTTGACATTCAGTTATACCGTTGTTTCAGGCAACGGAGATACAGATGGTATTTTGGTAGCAACAGCAATTATTAATGGAGGAGCAATCTTGCAAAGCGAAGACGCTGCACCTCTTACGGCTAATTTAACGCTCAACAATGTGGGTAGTACAACAAATGTATTGGTAGATGCAACGAGTCCAACGGTAACATCCGTGAGTTCTATTACGGATGATGGATATTACAAAGCTGATGCTGTTATTCTTATTACCATCGGCTTTTCCGAAGCTGTAACGATAACAGGTACGCCTACATTAGCTCTTAACAGCGGAGGAACAGCTTCTTATGCTTCAGGGAGTGGCACGACAGTTTTAACTTTTACTTATTCTGTAGGAAGCGGACAAAATAGCGCTGACCTGGATTATGCTGCCACAAACGCTTTAAGTTTATCAGGCGGCACGCTGAAAGATGGCAGTGGTAACAATGCTGTGCTTACTTTACCAACAGTGGGCGGCGCCAATTCGTTGGGCGGTCAGAAAAATATTGTGATTGACAATACGGCCCCCTCAGTAATGATAAGTTCATCGGCATCCGATCCAACTAATGCATCTATTCCTGTAACGATAATCTTCAGCGAACCGGTGACCGGTTTTGTGGTCGGAGATATCTCTGTTACCAATGGCTTGGCCGGAAGTTTTTCGACTGTAAATGCATACACCTACACTGCCAGCATTACCCCGTCTTCGGAAGGAATTGTAACGGTAAACATTGCAGGGTCTGTGGCTATAGATGCGGCCGGCAACAACAATACCGCAGCTACGGCTTTAACCAGGATGTTTGATAATGTTGCACCGACCGCCCCGATCATCACGGGTCTCTCGGCGGGTTATTTTAATACTGATCAAATTTTTACAGTAAGCGGAGAAGCCGGTGCAATCCTTGAATATTCAGTGAATAACGGGGGGGCATGGACCGCCTATTCCGGTGCCGTGACCCTTTCGGCAGAAGGAACTTATAATGTGTTGGCCCGCCAAACCGACCTTGCAGGGAATGGACCCACTGCATCCGGGGTAATCACCTTAACCATTGACAGGGTTGCTCCAACGGTAAACCTCACTTCTACCGCAAGCGGTCCAACGAATGCATCGCCCATTCCTGTTACTATCACGTTCAGCGAACCAATGACTGGATTTGATGCTGCAGAGATTATCGTTACCAATGGAACCAAGGGCGCCTTAAACGGTGGCCCCGCAATTTATACCATTGATATTACTCCGATAGCACAGGGCATTGTAACCGTTGACATAGCAGCAGCAATTGCACAGGATGCCGCGGATAATGATAATCTTGCAGCAATACAGCTAATCAGGATCTATGACAATATAGATCCATCTGTTACTGTAAGTTCAACCACGCCCGATCCTACCAACAGTAATCCAATTTCTGTAAGTATTGCCTTTAGCGAAGAGGTTATCGGATTTGACCTGTCGGACATCAGTGTTGGTAATGGAACGGCATCGAACCTGCAAACCAGCGATAATATTAATTGGACGGCAGATATTGCTGCAAGCGCCATGGGCGCGTTTTCGGTAATAATTAATGCCGGAGTGGTACAAGATTTAGCCGGGAATAACAATACGGTTTCTGGTTATTTTCAGAGAACCTACGATCCGGTTGCGCCCACTGTAACTCTTTCCTCAACCAGCACTGATCCTACCACGGATCATCCCATTGTGGTAAATATCGCATTCAGCGAAACAGTATTCAACCTTGACCTGACCGACATTACGGTTGGAAATGGAACGGCGTCAAACTTACAGATGCTTGACTATTATGAACATTGGACGGTGGACATTTACCCTGCGGCCAATGGATTGGTTACTATTGATATCCCCGCCGGAGCAGCACAGGATTATGCCACGAATGATAATATTGCTGCTACCCGTTTAAGCAGAACTTATTTGAATTTGGCTCCAACGGTCACTACAGAAACAGTAACGAGTATTGGTACGACAACAGCAACCGGAAACGGAACAATTACTGATCTGGGAAGTTCCAACCCAACAGCCCATGGTGTGTGTTGGAATACCACCGGAGCACCTACACTAACTGATAGTTTCGTGGACAATGGAACCACCTCTGCCACTGGAGCATTTATAGCTCCCATGACCAGTTTGTCTTACAATACCACCTATTATGTAAAAGCTTATGCGATCAACGCAGCAGACACAAGCTATGGTGGTGAAGTCAGTTTCACCACTTTATCTCTGCCGTCCATTGCCTTCACAGCAACCAGCTCAAGCGATCTGGAAACGGCCAGCAGCGCACAGTTGCAAGTTGATCTTTCGGCTGCAAGCGGACTGGATGTTACTGTTGATTATACCGTAACGGGAACTGCCACCGGCAGCGGTACGGATTATATACTTGCCAATGGCACGTTAACCATTACGGCAGGCAATACCAGTAATG
>Ga0208789_1001181_pt1 | contig 16191 bp, 14 predicted proteins | sample Methanotroph_Enr_FD_187368 | JGI IMG/M metagenome (GOLD analysis project Ga0208789, IMG submission 187368) | Enriched soil microbial communities from Old Woman Creek wetland in Ohio, USA - Methanotroph_Enrichment_5 (SPAdes) (version 2) | ecosystem: Environmental > Terrestrial > Soil > Wetlands...
GTGAATACCTTTCCTGCGTCGGATAATGGACGAACTTCTTCAAAGCCTACTGTTGCTACAGTAATTACTGTCATATAGGCAGCTTCCAGCAGCGAATAATCCTCAATGCCCATATACCCGACAATTCCCGTAAACCCTATTAGCAATAGGAGACCGAAGGAAATAAACAGATTTATATTGCTATGGCTTTTAAACATTCCATTAATTGTAAACAACTTAGGTGATATTTAACGGTACAATATAGCTATAAAACTGACATGACATCTTGTTTGCGCCACAAAAAGTTGATTCCATCCTCCTTTCAGAATGAATTTTTAAATTTTCCCAAAATAACAGATACTTGTTGAATCAATTGAGGTATAGAATCATTATTTATTAAAACGTGATCAGCCAGTTGAATGCATCGTCTCAGATTTTGTTTATTCGGATCATCTGATATCATTTCCCGCTTTTCATTCTGAAGGAAAATATCGTATGAAATATTGTCCGTTTCCGAGTTCCGAAGCACGATACGCTGATACCGCAACATTGGGTCAGCATCAACGGCAAAAAGAACAAAATTGCCTTTTTCTCTCAGCGATTGCACCTCTCCCGGGGTACGTATGCTTTCGATTATGCAGTTTTTACCGGTCAGCAAAGCACGTTCATAAAGCTGATCAATAATATAGGATGGCGAATGATCGGCCCGCAATTTATTGGCAACCAATACCATGCTGTCGCGATTTGCCTCTAATCCCTGCCGCGTAATTTCCTCCAGCAAAAATCCCCTCACTGAAAAGTGAACAAATCCTTTTTCCTGAACCAGGTAATCAACAATGGTTCCTTTTCCTGCGCCTAATGTTCCGGTAATTCCGATGATCAGCATGATGATTTCGTTAAATTTTTGGCTTCTTTAATTTCTTATTGCTATTGGCTTCTTTTAAAATCTTCGCGTTTTGTGAGCTTACAATCTTTTTGCCAGTTTGTTTTTCAATCTGTTTTCGAGTATCTCCGGCAATGTCTCCGCCTTTTTTCGCAATCCTTTTGTTATCTTCAAATGTTTTTGGATTATTTTCTTTGCTTATTTCGGTAGTTGTTGCTTCTGCTAACATATTGAGCACCAGTTCCAGATTAGTCATATTATCCCGTAGGTTTTCTTTCTTCAATCCTTTGAAGTTTTTATACTGTCCTACTGTTTTCCCACTCCAGGCTTGAGTAATAATATCTGTGAGCGAAGCAAATTCCTGGCCCTTTTTAACTCCTCTGTTTTCCCACTCATCGGTTAATTCCTTCCTGACCTCAATACTTTTTAATCTCTGGTTTATCCAGGCTGAGCTATAACCCAATTTCAAATAACTCTCCATGGCTCTGTCAATCGACTTTTCAGGATCCTGGCTTTCTTCTATTCTTTCGTAGCCAACTTTTGCCAGCCATTGCTTAAAGGGTTCTGCTTTAGGTGAAGGAATAGATTGAATTAAACGAAATAATTGTTCGGTATCAGCAACATCAGTTAAACGCATTTTCCCATCAGGCGCTACCATTTTCAAAGCGTTACAATTTGTAACGGTTTCATTTCCTTCGGCAAGAAGACGTTTTTTAAGAACCCTCCAATAAACTTGTGGATTACTACTATCAGTTAAGGTCTCAATGACATCAACAACAGAAAAATACCATTTCTCCTTTTCTGCATCCCAATTAGAACGAATCTTCCTATTTTCAAATATTTTTATGTCTTTCATTGGTTCTATGCCTTCCTTTTAATAAAGATCTCATTTATAAAAGTACGAGAATGTTGTATAAGTATAAAAATGCAAAAATTATAGTCGTAAAAGATGAATGCATATCAAAATATTTCAGTTTCCTGATTTCAGAACTTATTTTCTTTTAACTCCTTAATCCATTTCCCTCCATCCATTTTCACCGGTTTATAATTAAAAATCTTTTCAAGGAGTCTATTTTCATCACTTTCCACAATCAGGTTGATGCGATGTTCAGGTTTTACAAATCGCTGATCCACAGAATGATCCAGGAAATCAACCAAGTGATTATAATACCCTTCGACATTAAATAATGCTACCGGTTTAGTGATGAGTTCCAGCTGGTTCCAGCTCATCACTTCGAAAAGTTCATCTAGGGTTCCGATTCCTCCTGGCATAGCCACAAATGCATCCGAAAGCTTGTCCATTACAGCTTTACGTTCAGCCATGGTTTCAACTACATGAAATTCGGTCAGGCCTTTGTGAGCAACTTCACGCTGAATTAAATTGTGCGGCATTACACCAACAACCTTGCCTCCAGCTGCCAGCATGGTATCGGCAATCACATGCATTATGCCGACATTGCTGCCGCCATAAACAAGCGTAATATCTTTTTCTGCAAACAGAAGTCCCAGGTCATGGGCTTTTAAGGTATATTCTTCAAGGCTTCCGGCGCTGGAACCACAGAAGACACAGATGGATTTAATTTTGTTGCTCATTTGTTACACATTATTTAATTCCATATTAAACACCTCAGCAATATTAGCTTTCAATATCGCCTTCACTTCGCTTACATCCATTACCTTGCCCAACTCAGCCTGCAGCGAAGTTACTTTTTTATCGGTAAATCCACATGGATTAATAAGATTAAAGTACGACAAATCAGTGTTTACATTTAATGCAAATCCATGCATACTTACACCCCGGCTTACCCGCACTCCGATTGCACATATTTTTCGGGTTTTCCCGGGAACTGTCGGGTCGAGCCAAACGCCTGTTGCGCCTTCGAGGCGATAGCCTTCAATTTCATACTGTTTTAAAGTGAGGATAATGGCTTCCTCCAGTTTTTCGATATAATCCCGTATCCCTTTTGCGAAATAATCGAGATTCAGAATCGGATATCCGACAATCTGGCCCGGACCATGATAGGTAATATCACCTCCACGGTTGGTATGAATAAACTCTGCATTTTTAGCCTGTAACTGAATGAAATTTGCCAGCATATTATCTTCCGAACCACTTTTTCCTAAGGTGAAAACATGGGGATGTTCGACAAAAAGCAAATAGTTGTTGGTTACTTCTCCATTGGTAATGGGCTGTCTTGATAATCCGGTTTTTTGTGCAACAATCTTATTCAGAAGGGTTTCTTGGTAGTCCCAGGCTTGTTGATAGTGCATTAATCCAAGGTCAATCGTAGAGACGCGATGCCTCGCGTCTCCGATTGAATCAGGATTTGATTTTTTCATTTTTATGACGTGATGCCTTGCGTCATTGGTTAAACCTGGTATTATCCCACCGTTTTCAGAGACGCGAGGCATCGCGTCTCTACGGTGGATATCAATATGCTTTTCTGCATGGTAACTGCTGCGAACCAGGGGTGTACTTTCCACAAAGGTGAAACCTTTCTCCAACCCGGCAACCCGGTATTTTTCAAACACATCAGGATGCACATATTCCTCAACCGGTAAATGTGACGGCGTGGGTTGCAGGTATTGCCCAATTGTAAAGATGCTACAGTTAACTTTGCGTAAATCATCCATGGTTTCGAGCACTTCGGTTTCGGTTTCACCCAAGCCAACCATTATCCCTGATTTGGCGCGAAGCCCGGAGGTGGCAATTTCACGTAATACCTCCAGGCTGCGGTCGTATTGAGCTGCACTGCGAATCCGGGGTGTTAGGCGGCGAACAGTTTCGAGGTTATGCGATATAATATCGGGTGCTGATTCAATAACGGTTTGCAATTGTTCTGAGTCTCCGCCAAAGTCGGGTATCAACGTTTCGATAGTTGTTCCCGGATTTAATTCTTTCACTTTCCGAACCGTTTCTGCCCAAATAGCAGAACCTCCATCAGGCAGGTCATCACGATCTACGGAAGTGAGTACAACATGTTTCAGCGTGAGGTGTTTGACGGATTCTGCAATTTTTAAAGGTTCGTTTGCATCAACCGGTAAAGGTTTTCCGGTTGTTGTGGCACAAAATTTACACGAGCGGGTACAAATATCGCCCAGGATCATAAATGTAGCAGTTCCGGCGTTCCAGCATTCGCCCATATTCGGGCATTTGCCACTCGAGCATATGGTATGCAGGCCCTTTTCTTCCAGTATTCCTTTTACTTTCAGATAGTTGTCTCCTTTCGGAAGTTTTATCTTTAGCCAGTCGGGTTTGCGTATATATTTTTCGGATTTATCGGACATGTAATAAAATTTGACCCGGCAAAAGTACTTTTTTTAGTGCTTCGAATGATTTCCTGCAGCCGATAAAAGCAAACCTGTCGCCCGAAATGGATTATATCGTAATTTTGAAATCCTGAATGAAAAGATAGGTTCTTTTAATACACTGATAAATAAAGAATTGGAGTTTTACGATGAATGAATTATATCCTTTGAAATTTAATCCCATTTTTAAAGAAAAGATTTGGGGCGGCGACAAAATTCACACAGTTTTCGGAATGGACTTTGCTCCTCTGCCCAATTGCGGCGAGGCATGGGTTTTATCCGGTTACGGGGAAGAAATCAGCATTGTAAAAAATGGATTCCTGGCTGAAAATCAACTCGATGAACTTATTGATGTATATATGGGCGACCTGGTTGGAGAAGCTGTTTATGAAAAATACGGCAGCAAATTCCCCTTGCTGATAAAAATCCTGAATTCAAACGACTGGCTTTCGATACAGGTTCACCCTAACGATGAACTAGCCAAGAGCCGTCATAACGATTTAGGGAAAACTGAAATGTGGTATGTAGCTGATGCTGAGCCCGGCGCCCAGCTGATAAGTGGTTTTAACCGCGACATGGATGCTGAAAAGTATCTTTCCTACATGAATAACGGAACTATTAAAGAGATCATGAATTATGAGACGGTTCATAAAGGCGACGTCTATTTTATGCCTGCCGGAAGAGTACATGCTTTAGGACCAGGATTACTTATTTTTGAGATTCAACAAACCAGCGATCTGACGTATCGCATCTACGACTTCGACAGGGTGGATGACAAAGGGATTCCCCGTGAGTTACATACCGACCTGGCTCTTGATGCCCTCGACTTTACCAGGCACGAAAGTTACAGAACTGAATATGAACCAGCGTTTAACAAGACAGTTCCCGTTATCGAAAGCACGTATTTCAATACCAGTCTGATACATTTTAATAAACCTGTAATTAAAGATTACAGTGGCCTCGATTCGTTTGTTATCCTGCAGTGTGCCGAAGGGAAATGCAGCATTGAATTTGATGGGGGTACTGAAATACTGCAAGCCGGAGAAGTTATACTGATTCCCGCCATTATGGAACGCATACAGATTGTTCCACAGGTTGAAACCAAAATTCTTGAGATTTACTATCCGCAATAAGATCAATCACTTCTCTTTTTTGAGCTACGGTGAGAGAGGCACTGCTGCAATTTAGTGAAGTATAGGTTTAGTTCTGGAAACTGCCTGCAAAATGGTGTCCGGAAATACCTTATTTGGCTTAGAGACTGTCTAAAATTCTTAATTTAATTTTAATTATGTAAGTTCCTTTGAATATCGAACAAGGATTATTCGCTCATTGCTTATATTAAAAAGTGCTCATGAGTCGCTTCGCTTAGTTAACGATTTTTGATTTAAGAAGTATCCCTATCTACAAGGTTTATGCCCACTTCGTAAATCGTAAATCCTTGTTCCTTGTTCTTAAATCCATCATTTAACTAAATTTAGACAGTTACTTAGTTTATTCTGCAGGCTATCGCTCTATTGCATGGTATTGTCTTCGGAAATATCCTGCTCAGAATTTTCAGTTTCAGCACTTTGTATTTGGGGCTTGTTTGCCATAATGCCAAAGCTGATATATCCCAGCGCGAGGATAAAGCCCAGCCATCCTTTTGCAGGAATCTGAATATCAGTAGCCCATACAATTGATGCTAAAATGGCAACAGGTGTTATCGCTACCATGGAAATAAAGAGCAATGAGGTAAAATCAAGGTTTACCTTCAGGAATGCACTGATTATTAAACCAAATACCCCGTTGACAAGAGCCTGTATGAGGCGATAGATATAAAAAAATATAACCATGAAAACAAAAATGATGATATAAATTATCCAGGCATAACCTAACCAACCTTTAATTATTGAAGAATTCAGTGTGAAGCTTTGAACTTTTGATAAATCATAGGTTCGGGTTTCATTTTCCTTTTCCCGTGAAATCAATTTGTTTTTTACAAGCAACACTTTAGTTTCGCCTTGTAATTCATTAATTCCGGCTGAGTCCGAAAGATCAATAACGATAAGTGTTTCCCCTGCTTTTGATTTAATATAATAGGGCGATTCCTTATCCATTGAAACCGTCCCGTTGTTGATTCTTAGTTCAGGAACCTGGTCGATAATAAAAGCACCATCATTTTTTATGAAATTATCTGTAACAGTCACAAGAGCAATCATCAAAGGGATACTACATAGCAATACTAACAAGGCAAGGTAACCAAATGTATTTCCTTTTTTATTATTTACCACATAGCGATACGTTTCAGGATTGTAAAACGAACCTGTTAATGTTTGGAAGAATCCGGACTTTTTCATCTTGTTATTTTTTATTTTGATTTTGGTAAGATGGAATTACTCACATCTTGCTTATTTTTAAATGTGTTCGTGAGCTAAAGGTTCGCCATGATTAATTAAAACAATTGTTCAATTGGGTGATCAATCAATCATGGCTATTTCATAGGAATGTTTTTTGTATAACAAATATATGGAGGTTTAATAAATGCAAGGTTTGATGTGCTATAAACTTACAGAAAATTAAATTCAAAATTGTTTTTGAAAGTCATACGCGAAAGAGAAAGAAATATTCAGTTTAGAATATCTGTAAACTTTAGCTCTTCCTGATAATGCACTGAAAATTATTTGATTTTAATCACTCTGGCAATCTGCACACTTTCACCGCTGAATATTTTACAGGTATATATTCCTGCTTCCAGGTTGCTTCCATTATATTCAGCCTGGTGATCCCCGGCAGTTTTTTCGCCTTCATCAATACATTTGACTTCTTTACCGATTGAATTGTATATCACAATTTTGATATTCCCTTCTGATTGAGTGGTATATTCCATGTGAAGTTTGCCGGTAAAAGGATTCGGGAATATTAAAAAATTATTTTCAACAGCTGCTTTCCTATCTTTATATTCAAACTCAACCTTGGTTGAAACGGATGAAGGGCAACCATTAATATTATGGGTAATTACATAATAAGTCCCGGAATATGGCGGGAAATATACCTGGGCAGTTTCTCCTTCAATTAATCCCTGGCTACTGTACCATTGGTTGCCCGATAATGCAGAAGAAACGAGATGATCGCTTAAAACAGTAACAACCGGCTTGGCAGGCGGCTGTTCAACATTAACCTTTATTGCCCCTGTAGCAAATAATGATTTACTGCTTACTTGAACGCTGTAAGTGGTTGTTTCGGCTGGTGAAGCAAATGGATTAAAGATGCCTGAATTGTTTAGCGTGGCTGCAGGTGTCCAGGTATAGCCTTCATCAGCTGCAGCTCCTGTTGCTAATATATAAAGCTGTGATTGCCCGCCTGCGCAAATGGTTGCCGGTACAGCCAATGCCTTAACGGATAACGGGCCGGTAAAGGGTTGGCTGAAAACAGGAAAGTGAATATAATCGATATAGGCTGCATCCGTCCCGGCAATGGTTGCCTCATCTTTTTCATAAACCCAGCTGAAACGGTGATTGCCTGCAGTAATGGGATAACTTACCTTCTCCCAGTCTTGAACCCCACTCCAGCTATCGAGCATACTATCGTCCAAATAAAATTTGAGGAAATCATACCCTTTCTCGGAAGACACTTTCCGATAAAACGAAATTGTATCGTTGAAAAGCACCTGACCTTCAATAAAAAGCACACTGCTTTCACTATTGTTTATAACCCCTGACCTGGCTCCATACAAACCTTCGGATTTATCGGATAAACATATTTCCCATGGTTTTGCACCTTTCGTTCCCCAGTTGTATTTCATAAAATCAGCTGTTTCAAAATCTTCAATCCGGGAACCTACTACTGCTGCGAGACTTGAAACTGAGTTATATGGGCCTGCTGTTGCAGAAATGAATAAAGTCAAAATACCACCTGGTTGAACATCCGGGCTAACCGAAAAACTAAAAGTGGAGATACCGGTAGCACCCGGAACCAATGTTCCCAGATTCAATGCAGGCATAACGCTGGTGTCATTATCGCAAAAAACAAATAAGCGCGATGTAACTTCTGCCGAAGAACAATGTCCAGTATTTGTGGTTGGCATTGTGATATAAATTGTTTCCCCCGGATCAATTTGCCCGTTGCCATTCCCAGCCGTTGAATCGTCAAAAATGATACTTCCATTCACAAGATTTGGCGCATAAATGGTAAAAGCAAACTGCGAAGTGAAAGAAGATGTATCCACCTTGCTTAACAGGATAACAGTGGCCTTATGCATATCTGGAACATTATCATTAACTTTTATAGAAAATGCATTTAAACCATTGGCTGAACCGTTTCCTGAAATTAACGGCCAGGCATGCTTATTTGCCTGGATGGTGAGATAACTATCATTGGTACTGAGAGTTGAATTAACATTTATCGCGTCAGGTATGCCAATATTTTTCAGCGTGACATCCATTGTAAGTGATTCATCAAACTCTGGCAACTGGTTATTATTTCCTTCCTTATCTTTTATCAAAAAGTTGCCGGGTACCAGGTACGGTCTTTCCGGAGTTACAATCAGTACACTGTCGATGTATGGCTGCCGGTTCTGTTTAGTAATAACAATATCTGCATAACCAGGTTCCGAAAAAGCCTGAAATGAAACAACTGCCAGCCCGCTTTCATCAGCTTCGGCCACACCGTGCAGAATATTGTTTTTACTTATAGCTATGTAAGCATACGGTTCAGTATGAACTTCAAAAGTTGGCGCTCCCATTTGAAGAAATGCCGGGTAAGAAACAGGCAATGCAGGAGGCACCGAGAAATAAATCATGGTGGATGGGTCGCCCATCAGGCAATAAATTTCCCAGTAATATTTTTTCATACCCGAATTTGATTCCTGTACGGCAAGGTTTCCGGCAAAAACCATTTGACCCATTGTGCTGTACCACTCCGAATCAGTTTCACCATGATCATGAAAAGTACGATCGTAAGCGCCTAACCCGGTTGATTCATATGTCGGATTACTAACAATCGATCCACTTCCAACGCCCCACCAGTAATCTTCGTCCCAGTAACTTAAATCAGAAGCCCCGATATATCCTAAAGCCCCTTTGTTTTCGGCCCGGAGAAGTGCCTCGCCAAATGAATTCATATTATACATATTTGACTGGCAACTGTTACCGACCATCAAACAATATTTGTCAGCATTGTGGAGTTTCGCCACATCCGAAATGGTAAAAGAAGGATCGGCCCATCCTTCAGGACTTCCATGAGCCGTATAATTAGCATAGGATACTCCATCACTTATATTTGCCTTTATATTCTGAGAATAATTACCTCCAGGTGGTTCGGGCTGAAGATAGATGTGGGCATCCAGGTTATGTGCTGCGTTAAAGTAGTATGAAGCGCCATAGTTTATTTGGCCGTTTCCCCATCTTGCCTGGTGTAAGGCATCGGCACCGGCTGTAAGTACAACTCTATTCAGGAATGAAGGATCAGGCATCACATACTGCTCGTACTGGAGTGTTTTATTAATTTGCGGCAGCAATTCCGCAACCGTATTAGCCGAAAATCGGCCATAAAACACATCGGGTAAAAAATCACCGGTGTATTCACAATAATAAAGGTCACTTACATGACTGCCACAATCAAAAGCCGGAATCTGAGCCACATCTCCGACAAATAACACAAAAGTCGGAGCCGGATCCGAAGGAGTTGCTGAGGTATAAAGATTTTGAAGGTATGTTTTTATTGAAATCAAGGACTTGCCTACAGCCGGATTATTGGTATAAGCTTCAACAACATTGAATCCGCGTTTGGTTTTCCACTTTATAAAAGGCTGCAGCGCACTCTGAAACATCGGATCGGAAACGATGACATATTTAACTGGAACAGTGGAAGTAGTTTCCACCGTTGTTTCTACAGATTTATAATTGAGAACATTGCTGTACACGCTATTAAAATACGGCGATCGGGTTTTGGCTTTATTCTCTGTGCTTTTTAAACTGCTTGCTCCTGAAAACCGGATTTCAACCACAAGGTTGTTATACACCTTGATGGTATTGGAAACCGGATTGTATTCAACAGGAGAGAGTACCAGGTTAGCAAGGCGCACTTTACGCAGGTACCCCGCCATCTCGATCCTCGCCAGTTTTTCGCCATAAAAGCTGTTGGTTTCATACAATTGCCGGTTGTATTCGAATGGTTTCAACAGACTGCTGCTTTTAGGTTCAGGAGGTTGAACAGGTATGATTTTCTGTGTAATACCAAAATCAGAAAGTTTATATTCCTTAACTTCATAACTGATTACTTTTACCTGCGGACTTGCACCTTCAGGAACTTCAATCAGTTTGCTCAGCACTGGCAATTGTGGTAAACCGATCGCGTTGGTGTTTGAATATGAATTCAATAACAATTCAACAAATTCGCCTTTTTCGGTATTCAGGATCAGTGAGTTGAAACTGCCGATAGTATTGGATATCAGCAGCCGGTTGGAAGTGTTTTCGAGCACATTCACTTTATTGCGACCCGAAATATCAATAACAATTTCATTAGCAGCATAGGATTGCCCACCACCGAAAAGCAGAAATAATAATAACCATCCGGGTAGTATATCTTTCAAACATATAGGCATACAACTTGCTGTTTAATGATCTGAATCCAGATCACAAAGTTAAAGTTTTATCGATTCCTTATAGGTTGAATTGTCAGAACTTTGAAACTTCCTTTTTTAAGAAAAGCGCCAAAGATAAAATCAGAGAAAATCTCATTTATCTTTTGCGCTTTATTCTATTATAAAACAAAAAAAATCAAGCATTCAACCTTTAAAGTAAGTAAAATGCATGTTTTGAATCCTTAAAGAATTTGGATGGGAATTAGTTTTTATGCTTATCCGCGTTATGGCAGCAGGTTTCAGCCTGGCAGGTTTCGGGTTTCTCAACAACCAGCACCACACTGAAGATGCCTTCATCCGAATTGATATCATTGTATTTCTTAATCATATCATCATCAAAGTATTTCTCCAGTAACTCAACGGGAAGTTCCACCTTATTTACTTCAACAATGCCGCCCTGTGTAAAACCTGTCTTCTGAAAATAACTCATAAACACATCAACTTTTTCGGCACCTGCAATACATCCGGCTATAGATGAAGCTTCCTTGCGCAGTTCATCAGGGATATCATTTATTATGACAAAATCAGATACACATACATACCCGCTGTGGTCACAAACCCTGTACATTTCGTCCGCAACTTTCTGCTTGTTGGTTTGCAGGTTGAACACACAACTTGAGTAAATAACATTAGCAAATTCGGAAGGTAAAGGAACGGCCTCAATATCTCCCAACCTGAATTCAACATTACTAACCTTAAGTGAATCAAGAATTCCGCGGGAGGTGTTGATGTTTTGTTCCGAAATATCAATTCCTATTACTTTGCCGGTAGGTCCAACAACACTGGCAGCCGAAAAACAATCGCTTCCTAATCCTGAGCCAAACTCAACCACGCGGTCACCTTCCTGCAATAGCTGGAATCGTGAAGGAAGGTTCTGTTGGCTTCCGGAATGGTCATGGCTTTTAGAGTGACTGCCACAACCTCCTGATCCGCAACCACAAGCACTATTCTTAACGCTATCTTTAGCTTCAAATGATTTTACTTCTACCTCCATAATATTTATTTTTAGTTCTTTAAATCAATTTATAAACCGAGTTTACCATTTCATAACAAGAATGTTCAGGTAAGGTTTTGTTAAATCATATATATTTATTTTTCGATATGATACAATCAACACATTCCCATTGTATTTCCCGTTATCTGTATTCCTATCGCTTAAAAACACTATCCCTTTAAACTTAAACTGATTAAAAACCACTTGATATTTATTAAAAATGTATAAGAAAAAAATCTGTATGCATCAAAGATGTAACTTTGCACTGAAAAATTTTTTAAATCATGCTTCGTAAAGTCATTACCTTTTCCCTTTTACTTGTCATTGCAGCTTCTTGCAAAAAAGATGTTGTTGCCGATTACAGTGCGGTGGACAAAAAAACAATCGAAGATTACCTGGTTGCAAATAACATGACTGCACAGTCAACTTCTTCAGGCTTGTATTATATTATTGAGAAACCGGGCGGCGCAGTTCATCCGACTATCAATAGTTCGGTAGATGCCTATTACAGGGGATACCTCACCAATGGAAGCATTTTCGACCAGTATTCGTATTCAATTGGCAAACCAACATTTTTTTCGCTAGCCAACGTGATAATAGGATGGCAGGAAGGATTACAGTTAATTGGTGTTGGCGGAAAAATAAAACTTTTAGTACCGTCAGCTTTAGGTTACGGTAGCGCAGCCGATAAAGTCGGTATTCCGGCAAATTCAGTATTAGTTTATGATATTGAACTCGTTGAGATTTATAACCAATAAGCGTGTCGGATCAAAGTAAAGGGATATTACTTGATTTTGGCCAGGCATACCGGAAAGCTGCCGATTATTGCGCTATACAGGACCGCTGTATCAGTGAAATGCCATTGAGACTGAGATACTGGAATATTGACAACAGCTTATACAGCAGCATTATTAGCAAACTGATTGACGAAGGCTTCCTGGATGAAAAAAGGTTTGCACTAAATTATGCAGGAGGGAAGTTCAGGATAAACGGCTGGGGAAAACTCAAAATAGCTGCCGGCCTCAGGACCAGGGCTATTGCTGCATCGCTGATCCAACAAGCCCTATCAACCATTGAAAATGATGAGTATACATTATTTCTTGGAACATTACTTCAGAAAAAACTAAAATTATTGGGTGGCGATACACCTCTCAACAGGCAAAAAGTTGCTTATTTTGCTGCTTCCCGGGGATTTGAACCAGGACTTATTGCAATGTACTTGCACAATACCGAAATATTTGACATATAAAAACAATCCAACTCCATGATAACCATTGATACCCTTAAAGAACTATCAAAGCGACTCGAAGCGCTGAGGAGGTTCCTTTGACGTCGAAACCAAGCTTGAACTCATCGCCGAAGAAGAAAAAATAACCCAGGCTCCGGGGTTTTGGAACGATCCCAAAAAAGCCGAAGTGGTCCTTAAATCGATACAGGAAAAGAAAAGCTGGACCAATGCATTTGCTAATGCTGAGGTTTCGCTGGCCGACATCCAGGTATTATACGAATTTTACCAGGCTGGCGAAGCCACTGAACAGGAAGTAGAAGAGAGCCTTCGTAAAACTGAAAAATTATTCGACGACCTGGAATTCCGCAATATGCTCAGCAATGAAGAAGACGGTCTGAGTGCTATTCTGCAGATAAATTCGGGTGCAGGCGGCACCGAAAGCCAGGATTGGGCCCAAATGCTTATGCGCATGTATATCCGTTGGGCCGAACGGAACAATTATAAAGTTCGGGAACTCGATTTAAACGAAGGCGATGGAGCCGGGATTAAATCGGTTTCAATCGAAATTGAAGGTGATCATGCTTTCGGATACCTGAAAGGTGAGAATGGAGTTCACCGTTTGGTTCGCCTCTCCCCTTTCGATTCAGCCAATCGCAGGCATACTTCCTTTGCATCTGTCTATGTGTACCCGGTTGTGGATGATAATATTGATATTCAGATCAGCGCTGCCGATATCAGTTGGGATACATTCCGAAGCAGCGGTCCGGGGGGACAAAACGTAAACAAAGTCGAAACCGCAGTGCGTCTTTACCATGCGCCATCAGGAATTGTAGTTGAATGCCAGGTTACCCGTTCGCAACAGCAAAACCGTGAAAAAGCCATTCAGATGCTTAAATCACAGTTGTATGAAATTGAACTGCGCAAGAAAAAAGAAGCCCAGGCCGAAATTGAAGGCAACAAGAAAAAGATCGAATGGGGATCGCAAATCCGAAATTACGTATTGCACCCGTACAAAATGGTGAAGGATATCCGAACCGGTCACGAAACTTCAAATGCATACGAGGTCCTGGATGGCGACCTGAATGAATTTATCAAATCGTACCTGATGGAATTTGGGAGAGATAATCAATAATATATAGCATTAGAATTATAAAAATTGCTAATTTTATCAGATAATCCCTTCACCATGATAACTATCTACCACAATCCCAAATGCCGCAAATCGAGGGCAGGTTTGCAATATTTGAAGGACAAAGGCCTGGAATATACTGTTGTTGAATATCTTAAAACACCGCTTTCCCGGGAACAACTAAAGAACCTGTTGATGAAACTCAATATGCGGCCTGAAGAAATTGTACGAACACAGGAAGATGAGTTCAAGGAAAAACTAAAAGGAAAAATCTTTACAGACGAGGAATGGATCACTATCCTGCTCGAAAGCCCTAAACTTATCCAGCGGCCAATCGTGGTTAAAAACCATAAAGCGGTATTGGGACAGCCGGTTGAGGAGATTGATAGGTTGATGGGGGAGATTGGATAGAAAAAGAGTCGAGATTAATTTTTAAAAATGCCATTCAATGATTGTTTCGTCATCAACATTAAGTTTTTATAGATATCAACGAACAGAATAGTTCAAAATTCATAGTTCATACCGATGAGCAACTTAAAAGCGATAGAATACAAATCCTTCGAAGCAATAAAGCATCTTTCGGATGATGGCACAGAGTTTTGGTATGCACGTGAACTTGCCACAGTACTCGAATATGTGCAATGGCGTAATTTTGCAAAAGTATTAGACCGGGCAGAACTAGCCTGTAAAAACAGTGGTTATGAGATACCTGACCATTTTGCTGAGGTCAGCAAAACGATCGGGATGCCCAAATCTGCAACTAAACAAGTTATCGATTTTAAACTTAGCCGCTATGCCTGCTATTTGATTGTTCAAAATGGTGATCCTCGCAAAGCAGTTATTGCTTTGGGACAAACTTATTTTGCCATTCAAACCCGCCGGCAGGAAGTCGCCGACTATTTTAATCAGCTTGATGAGGACAATAAACGCCTGGTAATCCGGGGCGATATCAAACAGTGGAACCAAATGCTTGCTGAAGCAGCCCATAACGCAGGCGTTATTAGCAACGAAGAGTATGCAGCTTTTCAGAATGCCGGCTATATGGGTCTTTATGGAGGTTTGAAAGTGGAGGATATTCATAAAAAGAAAGGTCTAAAGAAAGCCGACAAGATTCTTGATTTTATGAGTAGCACTGAATTGATAGCAAATTTGTTTAGAATTTCCCAGACTGAAGAAAAATTAAAAAAAGATAAAGCATCAACCAACGATGCCGCGAACGAAATACATTTTATAGTTGGAAGAGAAGTGCGCGGAACCATTGAGCGGGTGGGCGGTACAATGCCGGAAGATTTACCTGTTCCCCAAAAAAGCATCAGCGATGTGGAACGCGAACAATTGAAAAGGCTTAAAAAAGATCCGAATAAATTAATGTTGGATGAGTAATAAGAAGTCATTCAATGGTCATTCGGTTGTCATTCAGTTGTTGCGGAATGAGATGTTAGAGTTTTGGAGAGGGAGAAGTTGTCATGCAATTGTTGTGTGGGTATGGGAGATATGAGTTTGGGGAAGTGAAGTCACACAATTGTAGAATAAATTATTATTATCTGGAATTTTCAGGAATGTATCTTAATTTTACTCCGTGGATATTGATGAATTAAGAGTGTATCAATTAGCAATGCAACTGGCCGAAAAAGTTTGGGAAATTGTATTGAAATGGGACTCATTCGCAAAATATTCGATTGGGAAACAATATACTGAAGCAGCAGATTCAATTGGGTCAAATATCAGTGAAGGATTTGGAAGGTTTCATTTCAAGGATTCCAAAAACTTTCTTTACTATTCACGCGGCTCACTTTATGAATCCAGAACCTGGACAATAAAAGCACATAACCGGAAACTAATTACAGATGAAGAATACAAAGAACTTACACGGGATATCCACGATCTCGCTATAAAACTAAACAATTATATAAACACCATCGGCAAATCTTCAAACAACCATGAATGACAACCAGAACCTTAAATTAACTCCATTAAACTTGCAAACAACAACTGAATGACCATCGAATGACAACTCAACCCCTCAAAATATCCAAATCCTCTCGTCAAA
>Ga0208789_1001182_pt1 | contig 16186 bp, 13 predicted proteins | sample Methanotroph_Enr_FD_187368 | JGI IMG/M metagenome (GOLD analysis project Ga0208789, IMG submission 187368) | Enriched soil microbial communities from Old Woman Creek wetland in Ohio, USA - Methanotroph_Enrichment_5 (SPAdes) (version 2) | ecosystem: Environmental > Terrestrial > Soil > Wetlands...
GCTGAGGTCAAGGTATTTTTTAAAGTTCTCTTTTGATTTATCCTGTTGGCCCATCTTTGAATAGAGAAATCCCATTTCAAGGTAAGCCGGTGCAAATGAAGGATCAATAGTAAGTGCATCCTGGTAATAATTTAAGGCATCCTGGTAGCTCCTGATACGGGTATATAATTGGCCAAGTCTTACGCGGGCCCTGGTTGAATTGGGTGAAAAATCCTGCGAGCGTTTATAATTCTCCGCTGCGCGACTTCCATTATTCAGGGTATTGAACCAATAGTCACCACGGTAGAGGTAAAGTTCCGGGTTTTTAGGGTCGAGTGTTTCAGCTCTTCTGAATAAACTGAAAACCAGACCAGTATCTTTACTGCCCACCTGCACATACGCTTCAGCAAGGCGAACCAGAATTGTAGCCTGTTCGGGTTTTGTAAGTTTCGTTTTTGTTCTTTTTGTTAGAGGAAGAAATGACTCTGCCTTCGCAAAATTCTCATCAGCCAGGCTCTTATTGTTTTGAATTAAGGCAACTTTTCCAAGTCCGACATAATTGAGGGGTTCATTGGGATCAGCAGCTATACCTTTTTTGAAACGTTCAATAGCTTTAGGTGCAATTGCATCAAAAGGAATATTGGTTGGGTCAATAAAATAGGATGCTAATTGATTTTCACCACTGTAATAATAGATTTGGCCATTAGTTGGAGTGCTTTTAATCAGATTATTGAACGCATTATCAGCTGCTTCAAATTGTTCCTGGTAGGTCATATGAATTGCCGAATTCAAATCCTGTCCGGATGCAACTCCTGCAATTACCAACAAGGTAATGCCAACTAAGGTCTTTCTAATAGTTTTTGTTATTCGTAACATTTTGTTTCCTCCTGTCTAAATGATGAATTAGTCTTTTCTTATTTGAATTAGTCTTAAAGGCATGGTTGCAGGTACAAGTCCAGATTTTAATATAATTCGTTGTCCCTGGTCTCCAGCTACGAAAGAAACAAAACCCGTGCCAAGACCTGAAAATGTTTCCTTGCTGATCATATAAACATCACGGCAAAAAGGATAAGATCCATCGGCGATGTATCCCTGGTATGGTTTACAGTAGTTTGATGTAGTTGTACCTACCTCAACAATGCGCACATCTTTCAGGAATTTTTCCGAAATGCTGTCCTGTGTATCACTGATCCAGTTCACGCTGATGATTCCTAGTGCACTTCGGTTATCTTTCACATATTTAATTACTTCTGCATTGTTATTTACCGCAAAGCAATTTGCGGGGAATTTGCCGGTTAAAGCGAACTTTTCGCGGAAATAACGCACATTGCCTGATTTATTGTTATCAAATACTACATTTATCGGGAAATCCTGTGACTTGGGATTTAATTGCTTCCAGTTGGTAAGCTTACCCTTGAATATATCCGCGAACTGTGTATCCAGTAATAAAGTATCCGGATTGGCCCTGTTCACGATCAATGCCAGAGCATCGTGGGCAACTTTTGTAGTGCGTGCAACAAATTTCTGAGTAGTAAAGTAATCTTTCTCAGCCTTGGTAAGATCACGGGTGAGGACAATGGTGCGTACCGAATCATTCATAAGATCGGCCAGCACATCAACTTCCGGTTTGTAAAGAGGCGTTATTTTCGCATTTACATATAATGATTCAAATGTATATAGTTGCGCATCAAACAGCAGCTGAAACGATTCGTCAATACTCATACGTATTTTACCCCGAGTGGGTGTTTCGTCAAGTGGTTGAACCCCCATAGGATTATGACACGATGCAATAATAAGAACGAGCATCGTGAGAGTCAGAAAAAATGGATTCAGAACAATACGTTTCATATGTATACCTCCTTTAGTCGTTGGTTTCTGTTCTCTTTGTAACCAGTTTTACCAGCCTGTAAAATCCATATGCGATAAGAAATAATGCAAATGAGAATTTTAAGGCTGGAGGCTTAACGGGAAAGATATCAGTTGCCAGAAGCACAACTCCCAACATTACATAAATCGCGGCCATCAGGTAACCAAAAAAAATCATAAATCTTGAAAGCCAGCCTTGTCTGAACATCATATCAATCCTGTTTCACTTTATCTGAAAAAATTTAAATTGCTTTTTAAACTTACTGATCTGTAATTGGTAAATGTCAAATGTCAAATCACTTAACACCTGCTATTATTTGCACTTTTTAGCACATTTTAATTACTTTACAACAGAATCATCAAAAGTAAGGAAAAAAAGCAGAATTCCTGTCTTGCTGAGCGTGCAAAAGTAATTTTTTTTTCAAAATCTAAAACTTTTTTTTTACTCATGATATATGCTATTTATTTCATCTTTTTTTATTTTGCAGGATTATCTGTGTACTTAAACGGAATCCACGCAAAATCATTTTGGTTTTTTCTTTCGCGGTTGATAAACATTTTTTTACTCATCTAGATGTATGATATCACTGCCGTGAAGTTTATATTTAATACTTAAGATGTACAAATAGATGAATTTCCATAAAAGCCTTAAATATTTTTTTTGAAATATACTTGCATATATAGTATTACAATCTAAATTTGTCGTCTTGATTTATGTAAAATATATTTCTAAATTATTAAAAAGATCAAACCTTATGAAAAACAGTATCCTGCTGCTGACAGTAATTATTATCGTTATGATAACAGCTTGCAAAAACGAAAAGAAAATGAAGGAGAATCCATTCTTCGCTGAGTATTCTACTCCTTTTCAGGTTCCGCCGTTCAACCTGATAGATTCCACGGATTACTTACCGGCATTTATCGAAGGTATTAAACAACAGGATTCTGAGGTTGCGGCTATAGCTGATAATGCTGCTGAACCAACTTTTGCAAACACCATTCTTCCTTTTGATAAATCGGGAAAGATGCTTACCCGCGTCAGTAAGGTTTTTTTCAACCTCACGGAAGCAAATACGAGCGACCAGCTGCAAAACATTGCTACCAAAGTGTCGCCGATGCTTTCGAAACACAACGACGATATTTCCATGAATGCAAAACTGTTTGCTAGGATAAAAGCCATTTATGACAAACGCAAGGAATTAAATCTTGAACCACAGCAGATTCGCGTTGTTGAAAAGTATTACCGCGATTTCGAGCGCAGGGGCGCAAATTTGCCAAAGGAGCAACAGGACCGGTTACGTAAGATTAACGAAGATCTTTCGATGCTTTCGCTAAAATTCGGGAATAACCTTCTGGCTGAAACAAACAAGAATTTCAGGTTAATAGTTGATAAGAAATCAGACCTTGATGGGTTGCCCGAAGGCGTTATCTCAGCCGCCGCCGAAGCTGCTGAAAAGGATGGCAATAAAGGGAAATGGATATTTACACTCGCAAAGCCCAGCCTGATTCCATTCCTTCAATATGATAAAAACCGGGAGTTGCGGGAGAAAATTTACCGTGGCTATTTTATGCGGGGCAATAATAACAACGCCAATGATAATAAAGCGGTCCTTGCCGATATTGTGCAACTGCGTGCAGAAAAAGCCAGATTGCTGGGATTTCCAAATTTTGCTGCCTACGTGATTGATGAAAATATGGCCAAAACGCCCGCAACGGTTGACGCCTTTCTGAATAAACTCATGGTGGCTTCATTGCCTGTAGCAAAAGCCGAACTGTCGGAAATGCAAAAGATTGCTGATGCCGAAGGTGCCAGTTTCAAACTACAGTCATGGGATTGGTGGTATTATGCCGAAAAACTGCGCAAGCAAAAATACGACCTGGATGAAAATGAGCTTAAGCCTTATTTCAGCCTCGATAATGTTCGCAACGGTATGTTTGCCGTAGCAGGAAAACTGTATGGAATTACTTTTACCAAGGTTACAAATCTGCCGGTATATCAGAAGGATGTAGAAACATTCGAAGTTAAAGAAGCTGACGGTTCACATCTTGGAATTCTGTATCTTGATTATTACCCTCGTTCCAGTAAGAGCGGCGGTGCATGGTGTACTGATTTTCAATCGGCTGGTTGGGAAAACGGCAAAAAGGTTGATCCTGTTGTTTCAATGGTATGCAATTTCACACCTCCCACAGGTGATATACCTGCATTGCTCAACTGGGATGAGACTTCCACTTTATTCCATGAGTTTGGACACGCTTTGCATGGCCTGTTCACTAAGGGGAAATATACACGCACAGCAGGTAGTGTTCCCCAGGACTATGTTGAATTGCCGTCGCAGGTTATGGAAAACTGGGCAAGTGAACCCGAAGTGCTGAAGATGTATGCAAAACATTACAAAACAGGGGAGATAATTCCTGATAACCTTGTTAATAAAATCGAAAAAAGCGGACTGTTCAACCAGGGGTTTATTACCGTTGAATACCTTGCCGCATCCATCCTCGATCTAGATTACCATAAACTTAATACGCCTGCAAAGGTTGAACCTGAAGCTTTTGAGAAAGAAGCGATGTCGAAAATCGGTTTGATACCTGAAATTCTGCCCCGTTACCGTTCGACTTATTTTGCCCATATCTTTAGCGGGGGATATGCCGCAGGGTACTATGTTTATATTTGGGCTGCTGTTCTTGATGCTGATGCGTTCGACTATTTCAAGCAATCCGGGAATATCTTCAACCCGGAACTGGCTGCTAAATTCCGTAAATATTGTCTTGCCGAATCAGGTGATGATGAAGGCATGATACAATATAAAAAGTTCAGGGGACAGGAACCTTCGATGGATCCATTGCTGAAACGACGCGGGCTTAAATAGAGATTTTTTTTATGAAAGAGCCTTGCTTTCTATTAAAAGGAGCAGGGCTCTTTTTTTATGTTGCATTTGCATTAACCCTGGCTAAAAACTACTTTTGTTAGCTTAATAAATGAATTCCGATGTCAGAATACATTCTTTCAAAATCGACATACATCCGTGGACTGCAATGCCATAAATCCTTATATTTAAACAAGTTCAGGCCTTACCTGCGTGATAAAATCAGTGAAGAGCAATTAGCCAAATTTGCCAGGGGCCATGCTATTGGTAAAATAGCACAGCAGCTTTTCCCGGGTGGGATTGCTATGTCGCGTCCTGGAATGGCATCGGCTCTAAAAACAGCACAATTGATAAGCGAAGGATTCCCTGTGATTTACGAAGCTTGTTTTATTTCCGACAATGTTATTGTTGCGCTTGATATCCTGGTAAAACAGGAGAACGGGTATAATGCATACGAAGTGAAAAGCAGCATAGCACTCAGCAATGTTTATTACAATGATGCATTTTTGCAATACCATGTAATAAATGCTTCCGGGTTGAAACCCGAAAAATTCTTCCTGATTCACCGGAATGCAGATGTGGAATTATCAGAAACGGTTGATTTGGAAAAGATGTTCATCTTTACGGATGTTAGTGCTGAATGCGAAAAACAGGAAGTAATTGTTCAGGAAAATATTGGTCATATGCTTGAAGTGCTGAAACGGGATAAATCTCCGGATATTCAGCCAGGCAGGCAATGTATGACACCTTATCCATGTGATTTCAGGGGCGTTTGCTGGAAGAAAATTTCGAAGGAAGAACAGGATGAATTATTGAACGTTGAAAATTAAAACAGGATGAAAATAATTGATCTGACACATACAATCAGGCACCGGATGCCCGTTTTCCCCGGAGAAACAGAACCCTCTCTTATCCGTGATATTTTACCTGATGATGTCGGGTATGTTACTCACAGGCTCGAATCGAATATGCATACCGGTACGCATATGGATGCGCCATTTCATATCAAAAGCGATTCGCTGACAATTGATCAATACCCGTTGGATTTGTTTGCTGGTTCAGCAATGGTTATCGATGTCCGCGGTTTGCCAATGATATTCATGCAACCAGACTGGGTACAGCTATTTATGCAATATAAAATTGTGCTTTTTTATACCGGCCACAGCCAAACCTGGGGATCCGACAGTTATTATTATGATTACCCTGAATTTGATTCAGAGATTGCCGAATCGCTGGTACAGGCCGAAGTAAGAATTGCCGGATTCGATTCGCCATCGCCCGACAAATCTCCTTTTGCTTTTCACAGTATTTTTCTGAAAAATGAAAGATTCCTGGTTGAGAATCTCACCAATCTCGATCAATTAGCGGGGAGTGAAAATTTTACTTTTATGGCCTTCCCATTGAAAATTGAGGCAGAAGCATCGCTCATCCGCGCGGTAGCTATGCTTGGAGAATAAACCGTAGTTTATTTACATAGCTCTTTTACTTTATTTTCCAGTTCCTCCCCGCGTAATTTCTTGGCAACAATTTTACCTTTTTTATCTACCAGAACAGTAAAAGGGATACCTGTAACTCCATACGCAAGTGCACCGGCTGATCTCCAGTATTTCAGATCGCTGACATGGTTTGGCCAGGTGAGATTGTCTTTTGCAATGGCTTTCAGCCATCCATCGCGGTCTTTATCGAGCGAAACGCTGAAGACTTCAAATCCTTTATCGTGGTATTTGCCATAAATGGCAACCACATTTGGATTTTCTTTGCGGCAAGGCCCGCACCACGAAGCCCAAAAGTCGATTAATACCACTTTCCCTTTCAGCGAAGAGAGCTTACGGATATTGCCTTCAGGATCAGCCAGGGAGATTTCGGGAGCTGGTGAGCCAATTGCCGTTTTTCGCTCAACCTCGACCATCTGGTGGTATTGTCTGACAAAGGCATTTTCAGGATAGGCTTTGAACGTGGCAGCATCGGTCTTGTCGATGATAGGAAAGTCATTTGTCATATCCAGTTTATCCTGAAAAAATATCCACGCAAGTGAAGCAGGATGTTTTTCCATTTCGGATTTCAAAGCTGCTTTCTGTAGGGAGTCATTTGCCCGGAACTGGCTGATAATAATGGCAGACAAAGAATCGCGTTTAGGTGAGGCCTGAATTTCATTATACTGTTTATTCAGAGCAACTTTCCTGCTTTCGAAAAGCTGGGAATGATTCATTGCAGTATATAAAAGTTGCGTATGAAATGATCCTTCGATAGCTGCATCGCCACCCAGCTTTGCACCGGTAGTTTTCAGACTGATCTTTTCTCCCGGGGTAAGTATCAGCATCATATAGTTCTGGTCATCAAGCCTGAGCCTGTAAATATCGGTTGCGGTGATTGGTGCAACAAGTTTAAAGGAGCCATTGCTGTCAATGGTGGCTGAAACAAAGATCCAGGGATTCTGGCCGTTAAGGGTATCAAGATAAATTTGTTTGTAGGCACCTTTACCTGCAATAATACCGCTTATTATAACAGGATCCTGTGATTTTTGTGCCCAGCTAACAGTGGTTAGCAAGACTGAGTAGAAGATCAGTATTAACTTTTTTTTCAGTAAATTCATTATTTCGGGATGTTTTCTGATGGATCGACAAAAGTAGATATTATTATAATTCAAAAACCATGCCTGCCGGTTGTTAGATCATTTTAGTCTAAATGAAAGCGATTTAAGAGAAATGCGTTGGCTTATGTTTTCCCACGGTTTCTTTTTCGCCAATTAAAATATCGAAAATACAGAAGCTTGGAATACGACTAATACCTGCTGTTATCAATACAGTAATGGGAAACACCATATGCTTTATCACACTATTGTTGCGATAGAGGAATGAAGAAATTTACTGCAAGTTTAGCATTTCTGATTGAGATTAAATATCATTTTTTTATCTGGTTATTCAATTAATCTTTTATTAATCTTCAATGAGAACGGCATCACCTGGACAATCTACTATTCCAGACTCTTCTGTGTAACCATATAAGCGGTCAAATTTAATCTTATATTTTTCTTTCAGGAATTTACGCCTCACTTTGAGTGTAGGTGAAAGCTCGCCTGTTTCGGGAGTCCATTCGGCACAGGTAAGCTCAAACTTTTTCACTTGCTGGTGATTTCCAAGACTTTTATTGATTTTATCAACTTCCTTTTGAAAGCGTTCGATCACTTTCGGGTTTTGAATCAGGTCTTTGTTGTCATGAAATTTAATTCCATACCTGTTACACCAGACATGCAGGAAATGAAATGTAGGACAGATGATGGCTGCAGCATATTTCTCTCCCTCGCCAACCACCATAATTTGCTCAATAAATGATGATTCTTTAAAGCGGTTTTCCACCACCTGAGGAGCAACATATTTCCCTGTGCTCAATTTAAAAATTTCTTTTTTCCGATCGGTAATCTTGAGGATATTCAGATCTTGTAATTCACCTATATCTCCGGTATGAAACCAACCTTCTTTGTCAATCACTTCGTTGGTAAGGGCTTCATCTTTATAATACCCCATCATCAGATTTGGCCCTTTCATAAGGATTTCGCCATCTTCGGCAATTTTCACTTCTACGTTATCCAACACAGGGCCTACAGTTCCGAATTTCATGAAAGGATAATGTGCCTGGTTAACAGAGATCACGGGTGAAGTTTCAGTTAAACCGTATCCCTCCATAATCGGGATGCCAGCCCCGTTAAAAACCCGGGCAAGACGTTCCTGCAACGCAGCTCCACCCGAAATAATGACCTTGATATTCCCACCGAGAGCTTCGCGCCATTTACTGTATACGAGTTTATTGACAATGGAACGCTGGAGTTCGTAATACCAGCCATTGCTCCTGTTTAATTCATACTTTAAGCCAAGATCGACAGCCCAGAAGAATAAAGCTTTTTTTATGCCGGTCAGCTCTTTACCTTTCAAAATAAGCTTATCGTACAATTTTTCAATCACCCGAGGCACGCTGGTAAACCCCTGGGGATGAATTTCGCGCAGGTTTTCACCTATAGTTTCAATACTTTCTGCGTAATATACCGATGTGCCTTTATTTTGAACAAGGTAATTCACCATTCGTTCGAGTACGTGGCAGAGAGGAAGAAAACTCAGAAACTTGTCTTTGTCAGCAACAGGAAGAATATTTTCGGTACCATGTACATTCGAAATAAAATTCCTGTGACTCAGCATAACGCCTTTGCTTCTTCCTGTAGTACCGGAAGTATAGATAATTGACATCAGGTCGTCCTGGTCGATGGATAGTTTGATCTCCTCAAGTCTTTCGGGTACTTGATTTTCTGAACCAAGCTGTAATAACTTTTCCCAGTTTGAAGTTCCGGCTACCTGGTCGATGGTGAATAGATGCTTAATATTGCTTGCTCTTTTTACCAATAGCTTGATGTTGTCAAAGAATTCTTTTGAGGAGACAATCACCATTTTAGCATCGGAATGTGTGAGAATATGTTCGTATTCCGTTTTTCCGATATTGGGATAAACCGGCACATGAACGACACCTATCTGGCTCATGCCCATATCCAGGAAGTTCCATTCAGGCCGGTTGTTGCTGATAGTGATTATTTTATCTCCTTTCGTAAACCCGTATGCCAGCAAGCCAAAACTTACCAGGTCGGTCATCCTTTTATATTCTGCAGTGGAGAATTTTTCCCATTTTCCGTTTCGCTTGATGGCAAGCGCATCTTCTCTGGAATACTTTTCAACCAACTGTGTCAAGATGTCAAATGTTCTAAGTACTTTCATAGCAGGGAGATTAAATTGTAAATATTAATTTTTGGGTTTAAACGTCCAGGTGAACCAAAAGCGAGCCACGGTCTCGCCTGAGGTGTCAAAACCTTCAGCAAACACATCTGCAGTCTTGCCTTCGTTTTCGGTAATGCTTTGCGTAATAGTTTTCTCTAACAATTCGCCTTGGGTGCAGATAAAAGTGATGCGTGTTTTAGCTTTTTTAACAAACTCGGCTTTTACACCAAGTACCAGCATTGAAACAGGAATAGTACTATTCTCCACATGAGCCATGGCCAAAATACCGGTCGATAGTTCGGCAGCCATACTCAGGGCTGCAAAATAGATAGACTTAAAAGGATTTCTGTTTAAATAATTGTAAGGTATTGAAATTGAAGCTTTTTCCATAGTCATTTCATCAATCCTGAGCATTGCAAAAAAGGCTAATGGTAGTTTCCATAGCATGAAAAGCCGCATACTGAACGGACTATTGGCCAATTTTTCAATTTTGTTTATGCTTTTCATGGCTGGATTTATTTTACTATCCGGAGCGGGAATTTCCACGCTCCGGTTTTGTATTGATCATTGCTTCCGTTTTTTTTAAAAAGGGTAGTGGTTTTCTTCAATCATGTGATTGGCAATGCGGCGACGGGCTGCTATGGCATTTACATTTGATGCTTTTGTAAAGCGTTTCATCCCCATGAGCATAGCTTGCTGTTCATCGCCAGTTGCAAATGCATTCACGGCATCCACTCCTGATTTATTGATCTTACCGGCCACATCATAAAAGAATACATCTGTCATGTCTTTAATCAGACTCAGTTTTTCTTCGGATAGGGTTGCACTAAGTTTTTCAGTACGTAATAAACACGACTCGGCAGCATAGGTATACATGATCATGTCGGCCAGTGCTATCAGTATTTCCTGTTCATCAGCGAATTTGTCCATGTATTTTTGGATAGCAGCACCAGCTACCATAAGAATGGATTTTTTGAAATTTACCATCATTTTCTTCATGGCTTCAAAGTAATCCGTCGAAACCGAGCCAAAATCAGGGATGCCCATGAGTTCTCCTCCCACGGCTTTTGCAGGGGTAAGCAGGTCGATTTCTCCTTTCATGGCACGTTTCAGCAATTCGCCGACAATCACCATACGATTTATTTCATTGGTTCCTTCAAAAATACGATTGATACGCGAATCGCGGTAAGCACGTTCCACCGGGGTTTCAGCCGAATAGCCCATGCCACCGTAAATCTGAACAGCTTCGTCCACTACATAATCGAGTACTTCGGAGCCGAATACTTTGGCAATACTGGCTTCGATAGCATACTGACGGATACCTTCCACGGTGGCCTTTCCCTTGTCCATTCCCTGGTCCTTCAATTGTTTGATAGCATCGTCGATGTTTTGACTGGCACGGTAAGTGAGTGATTCGGAAGCAAAAGTACGGATGGCCATTTCTCCCAGCTTCCACTTAATGGCTCCGAAGGAGGAAATAAGCGTGCCAAATTGTTTCCGTTCATTCGCATAGTGTAATGCGTTATCTATGGTTCCTTTACAGGCACCCACTGCCGCTCCTGAGAGCTTTATACGTCCAAGGTTAAGTATATTCAATGCGATTTTAAAGCCACCATCGCGTTCACCAAGTAAATTACCTGCTGGTATTATAGCATTATCAAAATAAACCTGTACAGTAGAAGAGCCTTTGATGCCCATTTTTTCTTCGTCAGCTCCGATAGTAATGCCAGGAGTTTTGGTTTCCACAATAAAAGCACTCAGGTTTTTGTCGTCGCCAATTTTGGCAAATACAATCAGTAAATCGGCTACCCCTCCATTCGTGATCCAGATTTTAACCCCGGTCAGTGCATAAGTCGATCCATCTGCACTCAAGACGGCTTTAGTTTTCCCGGAGTTGGGATCCGATCCTGCATCAGCCTCGGTGAGGCAATAAGCCCCGATAAATTCACCGGAAACCAGTTTGGGAAGGTACTTTTGCTTCTGTTCTTCCGTGCCGTAATACAAAATAGGAAGCGTTCCGATACCTGTATGCGCCGAATAGGCTACCGCAAAACTATACCCTTTACCCATTTCTTCCACGGTAAGCATGGAAGTCACAAAATTTTGCCCAAATCCTTCATATTCTTCCGGCACGGAAATGCCCAGTAAGCCTAATTGACCGGCTTCCTTGAGCAATTTGGTAAGCAATACACGATCATGTTTTTCCAGTTGTTCCACTTGGGGAAGTACCTGTGTTTCGGTAAAGTCCTTGCAGCTTTGCGCCATCATGCGCTGTTCTTCGTTAAATTCTTCAGGAATGAATACGTCTTGTGCCAGGGTTTCTTTTATTAAGAATTCTCCTCCTTTTAGTGATTTGTTTTCTGACATGGGGTTATTTTTTTAAAATTGTTAACTCTTGATTTATATAATTTAAAGCATCTCAAATATTCCTGCACCACCCTGGCCGGTTCCTATGCACATGGTGACCATGCCATATTTTCCACCAGTACGTTTAAGTTCATGAAGCAGTTGGACGGTGAGTTTGGCCCCTGTGGCGCCCAGTGGGTGGCCCAATGCAATAGCGCCGCCGTTTACGTTCACCTTGCTTTCATCCAGGCCTAATTCTTTAATCACGGCAATGGATTGTGATGCAAAAGCTTCGTTAAGCTCGATGCAATCGATCTGATCAAGTGTCATCCCGGCATGTTTCAATACTTTTGGGATGGCAACCATGGGTCCAACGCCCATTTTATAAGGTTCAACACCAGCTACCTGGTAATCAACCAGTCGTGCAATAGGTTTCAGGTTAAATTCTTTGAGAATTTTTTCCGAGACCACCAACACAAAGGCAGCGCCGTCTGACATCTGTGAGGAGTTTCCGGCAGTAGAGAATCCGTCAGCCGCAAAAGCCGGACGTAGTTTCGAAAGTCCTGCCAATGTGGTGCCTCTGCGGGGACCTTCATCGGTATCAAAAACGGTTTCTTTGGTAATGAGTTTGTCGTTTACTACTAAATTTTCTTTGATGATAAACGGTACAATCTCTTGTTTAAACTTTCCTGCATCAATGGCAGCCAGTGCTTTTTCCACTGATTTCACAGCAAACTGATCCTGCGCTTCACGCGAGATGTTATACTCTTTTGCTACCATTTCACTTGTCAGGCCCATATTTAAATACCATTTTGGATGGTTTTTAGCCACTTCAGGATTGGGTACCTGCCGCCATCCTCCCATGGAGATCATCGACATGGTTTCAGCGCCTCCGGCTACAATAATGTCTGCCAGCCCTGCCGTAATTTTTGCGGAAGCGATGGCAATAGATTCGAGTCCTGAAGCGCAATACCTGTTCACGGTGGATCCTGGTACTTCAACCGTGTTCATGGACATGAGTGAGAGCATGCGTCCCATATTGAAACCCGTTTCGGCTTCGGGAAAAGCGTTTCCTACAACCACATCATCGATGCGGTTGTGGTCGATTTGAGGGAAGTCGGCAAGCAAATGCCTGATAACTGTTGCGGCGATGTCGTCGGGTCGTGTGAAACGAAAACTGCCTCGGGGAGCTTTTCCAATGGGTGACCGATATCCGCCTACTATATATGCATTCATGATTTTACGTTTTTCTGGTTAGTGTTTGAATTAGTTTCTCAGAATTTTACCGGATGTGATCAGGCTTTGGATGCGTTCAAGTGTTTTACGCTGCATGCAGAGTTCGAGGAATGCCTTACGTTCAAGATTGAGCAGGTATTGTTCGGAGACTTCGGTGAGGGCTTCAGATATTTCACCTCCGGCCATGACCATACCGAGTTTTTCAGCGATGAGTTTATCGTGGTCACTCATGTAGTTGGCTGTCGTAAAGCCATCAGCACCCACATAAACTAATCCAAGCGCTTCTTTTCCCAATACTTTAATGTCGGTGCGGGGAACAGGTTTGGTATAGCCTTTCTCAACCATGTTCAAAGCGGCTTTTTTTGCGTAAGCCAGTTGGTGAGCGCGGCTGACTATTACTTCATCAATTCCGGGACGTAAATAACCCAGTTCGAAAGCTTCGTAAGCAGAAGTGGATACTTTAGCCTGACCAATACAGAGGTAGCGGTTCACGAAGGCGTTGGTGCGGATATCTCCGTCTTTCAATTCATCCGAGAGACGAAGGGCAAATTCTTTGGTGCCACCACCACCAGGTATCAGTCCAACACCAAATTCCACCAAACCCATGTAGGTTTCGGCATGAGCAATTACTTTATCACTGTGCATACATACTTCGCATCCACCACCAAGGGCCATGCCATGAGGAGCGGCAATTACAGGAATGCTGGAATAACGCAGTCGCATGGTGGTTTTTTGAAACCACTGTACAGCCATATCCAGTTCTTCGAATTCCTGTTCGATAGCTAACATATAAATCATGCCCACATTGGCGCCAGCCGAAAAATGTTCACCTTCGTTTGAAATGACAAGGGCTTTATAATCGGCTTCGGCCATATCCAACGCTTTGTTAAGCCCTTCGAGCACACCTTGCCCGATGGTGTTCATTTTGGTGTGAAACTCGATGTTGAGAACACCATCGCCTAAATCAAAAATAGTAGTATCCGTATTTTCCCAGAGTACATGCGATGAACGAAGCACTTCGAGCGAAAGCAGGGCTTCCTGCCCGGGGATTTCCCGGTATGATTTGGCGGGGATATCATAATACTGTTTTTTGCCGTCTTTTACCTGATAAAAACTGGTGAATCCAGCGTCTATCATATCGTAAATCCATTGGGCAGGTTTTTTGCCTGCTTCTTCCATGGCTTTCACCGTGTCAGCAATTCCTACAGCATCCCAGGTTTGAAATGGGCCCAGTTTCCAGCCAAATCCCGCATTCATGGCATCATCTACTTTATACAGATCGGGTGTAATTTCGGGAATGCGGTTCGTTACAAACTGGAACAGACTGTAAAAGGAACTGCGGTAAAATTCACCGGCTTTGCCTTTGTCTGACATTAAGATCGGCATTCGCAGGCGAAGATCATCAATGCCCTTGGTTTTTTCAAAAACCGAAAATTTTGGACGGGGAGCATCAATATAATCCATGGTGGTGAAATCCAGAGACAGAAACTTTTTCTCACCGCCTTCATCTACCTTCTTAAAGAAACCTTGTTTTGTTTTTGATCCCAGCCATTTGTTATCCAGCATTTTTTGAAGGTATGCCGGAATTTTAAAAGCTTCGTTGGACTCGTCATGGGTCATTTCACGAATGTTATTGGCTACATGCACCAAAGTATCAAGTCCGACGATATCTGCGGTACGGAAAGTGGCTGATTTGGCCCGGCCAATTACCGGACCTGTTAATTTATCTATTTCAGGAATGGTAAGCCCGAGTTGTTCCACATTATTAAATAATTCCATAATGGAAAAGGTACCAACGCGATTGGCAATAAATGCCGGAGTGTCTTTGGCTAACACGGGAGTTTTACCCAGGAAACGGCTGGCATAATCAGCCAGGAAATCCAGTACTTCCGGCAAAGTCTTGCTGGTGGGAATAATCTCGAATAATTGCAAATAACGTGGAGGGTTAAAGAAGTGAGTACCGCAGAAATATTTTTGGAAATCTTCGCTGCGGCCTTCAATCATTTTTTCAACCGAAATCCCTGATGTATTGGATGTGATCAAAGAACCCGGTTTGCGGAATTTCTCCACTTTTTCGAACACCTGTTGCTTGATATCGAGGCGCTCAATGACTACTTCAATCACCCAATCGCAGTCCTTAATTTTTGACAGGTCATCATCAAAATTGCCGGTAGTAATACGCCTGGCAAACGACTGCATATAAATAGGAGAGGGGTTTGACTTTAAGGCTGCCGTGAGTGAGTCGTTTACAATCCTGTTCCTGACGGCTTTGTCGTTCAGAGTCAATCCTTTACTTTGTTCTGCTTCGTTGACCTCACGGGGAACGATGTCGAGAAGCAATACATTGAGGCCGATGTTGGCAAAATGACAGGCGATTCCCGAACCCATAACTCCTGAACCGAGTACCGCAACTTTGTTAATTCTACGTATCATAATATTACTAGGTTTAATGATTTAATCTTCATCGCAATTTCCTCCCGTGATGTGAGAGATGTCGTTACAAACTTGTTGGCGAATAACCTGACTTACACGCATGAAGGTATCCATATCAGCCTTGTCGATTTTTTCGGAGAGCTTATTATTGAAATCAATAACTACTTTTTTGACCTCTTTTCTGAGTTCCACGCCGCGGGGTGTCAAAAAGACTTTTACAACCCTACGGTCTTCTTCGTCTGATTTCCGGTAAATCAGGCCATCCTCTTCCATGTTTTTCAGTAAGCGGCTGAGGCTCGAAGTACCCATTCCCATCAGGGGAGCAATTTTTGTTGCAGGAACACCTTCTTTGCCAATATTAATGAGTACATAGCCTATACCTTGTGTTATTCCGTTTTCATTAGCCAATATGTTGTACATTCTGCGTATAGCAAAAAGTGTGCTTCTTAAGTGAAAATCAACAGTTTCCTGAATATTCATGTAAAATAATGTTATGCATGCATTGCAAATATAGTGAACAAATTAAGTATGTAGAATATTATATTTGAAAAATTTTAAAAAAAATTAAAAATATCATGTTTATAGTATTCAACTCTGGCTTCCTGATGAAATGATTCTGACACTTTTATATTTAAACAAAAGCAGTAATTTGATAATCAGCATATTAAGCTTTACAGGATGGAATCCTAAATCAAAATGATATTT
>Ga0208789_1001183_pt1 | contig 16171 bp, 13 predicted proteins | sample Methanotroph_Enr_FD_187368 | JGI IMG/M metagenome (GOLD analysis project Ga0208789, IMG submission 187368) | Enriched soil microbial communities from Old Woman Creek wetland in Ohio, USA - Methanotroph_Enrichment_5 (SPAdes) (version 2) | ecosystem: Environmental > Terrestrial > Soil > Wetlands...
GGATGAGAAATCACAGATGAAGAATTTTGAGAAAGCCATGACAGTGCTACGTGCTCGTATTTTTGAAAGAGAATACCAGAAATACCTGGATGAGATTTCGAAAAAACGGAAAACCATGGTTTCATCTGGTGACCGCTCAGCAAAAATCCGTACCTATAACTATCCGCAAAGCCGTGTTACCGACCATCGCATCAATCTTACCATGTACAACTTGCCGGTATTTTTAGATGGCGAAATCCAGGATTTTATTGATTCGCTTCAATTGGCTGAGAATGCAGAGCGGTTGAAAGAAGTTACAGAATAATGTCGGATGTTGAATGTTGGATATCAGAAGTCTGCCAGGTTTGAAACTTGGAATTTGATATCTGAAATTTGAGTTTTGGGGATCAATTCCCTTATTTTGAATGTAACGAACTCTTTGTTTTTCTGTGGTTCCTTATGATATTCTGTATGTTATCCTTTTTGTATCTTTGTTAAAACAATTAGCCTTATGCATACAATCAGATTGAAGGTAAATGATAAGATTTACGAGAAGTTATTGTGGCTTCTAAGCAAATTCAGTAAAGATGAAATTGAGATAGTTGTCGAAAATTCAACATTCAACAATGACCAGACGTATCTTGAAAAAGAATTGAACGAAATTATTTCGGGAGAAGCAAAATTTATAAGTGTTGAAGAAGCTGAAGAACGACTTGATAAAAGTATAAAACAGCATGAAAATCGTATTTAAGGATACTTTTGTCAACAGGCTCGAAAATCAGCTAAAATACATATCACTTGATAGTCCTGGAAGAGCCCGGAAATTTAAGTCTGATCTATTTCAAAGAATCAAAGAAATACCTGCCAACCCATATCTTTTCCGTAAATCAATTTATTTTAAGGATGAATCTGTAAGAGATTTGGTGTTCAAAGGTTAGACTATTGTTTTTCGGGTAGCGGATAACGCTTTTGAGGTCTTCGGATTTGTCAAATTTCACAATGAACCTACTGATTAGTTATAATTTTAAATTGAAAGCCAATATCCTATATGAACCGCACCGACCTTTTCAAATTAATCCAAAAGAAGAAATCCTTTCTCTGTATTGGCCTTGATAGTGATCTGAATAAAATTCCAAAACATCTTCAATATACTGAAGATCCTGTTTTTGAGTTCAATAAACAGATTATTGATGCTACAATTCAGTATGCAGTAGCTTACAAGCCGAATCTCGCGTTCTACGAAAGCCGCGGAATTAAAGGAATGGTAAGTCTTGAGAAAACAATGAATTACCTGGAAAATTTCAGCAACGAAGTCTTTACTATTGCTGATGCCAAACGCGGTGATATCGGGAATACTTCAACTCAATATGCTGTTTCAGTTTTCGATAAGCAAGCTTCCGGATTCAGTTTCGATGCTATAACTGTGGCTCCGTATATGGGGGAGGATTCTGTAAAACCGTTCCTGGCTTTCACCGGCAAATGGGCCATTGTGTTAGCTCTCACATCCAACAAAGGTTCCGATGATTTTCAGTTGTTTTCGGATGTAAACGAAACCCGCCTTTTCGAACGCGTACTGGAACGCACTTCCAAATGGGGAACCCCTGATAATATGATGTTTGTAGTCGGAGCCACTAAGGCGGAAATGCTTGAAGGAATCCGGAACATAGTACCCGATCATTTTCTGCTGGTTCCGGGAGTCGGGGCACAAGGCGGCGACCTCAATGCAGTTGCGAAATACGGACTGAATGATCATTGTGGATTGCTTGTAAATGCCTCAAGAAGCATATTATTTGCATCTAACGGAAGCGATTTTGCCAAAAAAGCAGCGCTGGAGGCTCTTTCATTACAGCAGGAGATGGAAGCTATATTGCTGAAAAACAATTTGATATAAGGAGCAATGAGTAAAAAGAAACTTCGTATAATCCTGATTACGGCATCAGTAATATTACTCGTTGTGCTGATAACTCCGGACTATATCCCCAGAGCCATTATTCATGGGCACGCTCGCATTGACAATTACGAGATATTTAATAACAGGCAGGTAAATAATGCACAAACTATCCCCTGGCAGCACGACTCTCTTTACAATGTTAAGAAAATTGATTCTGCAGAGCTTTCTGCAATTAATTCCTTCGGAACTACAGCATTCGTGGTGATCCGGGATAAAAAAATCGTGCATGAAGAATATTGGGATGGCACCAGCGATACAACCCGAAGCAATTCTTTTTCTGCCGCTAAAAGTATAGTTTCACTGCTTATTGGCTGCCTGTACGATGAAGGAAAAATAAAAAGCCTTGATCAGCCCATAACTGATTTCCTGCCTGATTTTAAAAACACAAATGGATATAATCTCCGGATAAAAGATTTACTTACAATGAGTTCCGGCATTGACTGGGAGGAAGGATACTCGAGTCTTTTTTCTCCGACTACAAAAGCTTATTATGGCAGCCACCTGGCTGATCAGATGCTTGCGTTAAAGGTAACAAGCGAACCTGGTAAAATATTCAATTACCAGAGTTGCGACTCGCAATTGCTCTCGATGATTATCGAGAAGCTTTCCGGACAAACGCTCTCTGAATTTGCTTCCAAAAAATTATGGAAACCCCTGGGTGCTGAACATCCGGCTCTATGGAGCCTCGACAGGGCTGATGGCATTGAAAAAGCATACTGCTGCTTCAACAGCACAGCCACCGATTTTGCACGAATTGGGCAAATGGTACTCGACAGCGGGCAATTCAACAATCAACAGATTGTTTCGAAAGCTTACCTGAAACAGGCAACTTCGCCTGCTTTGTGGATTGTGGGAGAAGATGGTAATCCTTGTAATTATTATGGTTACCAGTTTTGGATGTTGACCTATAAAGGTCATAAAGTTGTATATGCCCGCGGCATTTTAGGGCAATATATATTTATTATACCTTCACTAAATACTGTTGTAGTTCGTAAAGGCACTGATCGCAGTAGAGCTTACCGGAACTTTGCTACTCTCGATGTGTACACCTATCTGGATGCGGCATTTGAAATGCTTGGAGAAAAGTAATATGACAAAAAACGCCGGAAATTTTCCGGCGTTTTTTTATTCTTGTTTCCAGATTATTATTCAACAATTGTTGTCCATCCGAATTTATCCTCGGCATCGCCATACTGAATATCAATAAGCCGTTGATAAAGTTGCGATGATTTTTCACCGGCCTTGCCATCGAGGCAATAGTTCCATTCGGTTCCCATTTCTACATCCACAATTCGGCGTATAGGTGAAATCACTGCAGCAGTGCCGCAAGCTCCAACTTCGTCGAATTCGGATAGTTCTTCCAGGGCAATTTTTCTCCGTTCTACTTTCATGCCCATATCCTCAGCTAATGTCATCAGGCTCTTATTCGTGATGGATGACAAAATGGATTCGGATAGCGGCGTAATGTAGGTATTACCTTTAATTGCAAAGAAATTTGCCGGACCTGCTTCGTCAATATATTTCTTCTCAAGGGCATCGAGAAACAAAGCCGAAGCATATCCTTCTCTATGAGCTCTTTCACCAGCCGTAAGGCTTGCAGCGTAATTGCCACCCACTTTATAGCGCCCTGTCCCTTTGGGAGCGGCGCGATCGTACTCACGGGCTACCATAATACTTACGGGATTGAAACCTTCTTTAAAATAGGGTCCTACCGGAGAAACAAACACAAGAAACAGGTATTCATCAGCCGGCTTCACTCCTACCCTTGGCCCTGAGCCAAATAATAAGGGACGGATATATAAAGTGGCTCCGGTTCCATAAGGCGGAACGAATTCCTTATTCAAACGTACTGCACTGAAAATTGCTTCTTTGAAAAGTTCTGTTGGCGGAACAGCCATCATAATACCATTAGCCGAATCCTGCATACGTTTTGCGTTCTCTTCCCAGCGGAATAGCCTGACTTTGCCATCCTTGCCCATGTATGCCTTTAGTCCTTCAAAGGCCTCCTGGCCATAATGCAGACCGGTAGCGGCTATATGGATCGGAACAAACTCGGAATTTGAAGTCTCCAGTTTGCCCCATTCGCCCTCGCGAAAATAGGAACGTAAATTATAATTTGTTTTCTGGTACCCAAAAGGCAGGTTGCTCCATTCTATTTGATTCATATATTTTGATTTATGAGTTAATATCCAGTTTATCAAATTAATAAAAAGAACATTTTTTTAATTTTCAGTGTTTCACTTAATCCAGCGAAGATAGAAAATAAAAATACAGAATGGTAAAAGTACGTAAAATTTTATTCACTTAAATTGGAGGTAGAAATGCCAGAAGCAAGATTGTATTGGTTACAGGGTTTCAGGGTTTCAGGGTTTCAGGGTTTCAGAGTTTCTGGTTTCTGGTTTCTGGTTTCAGGTTTCAGGTTTTGAATCCAAAATCGTAAATCCAAAGCCACAAGTGCCAAATTGACAGTCCCAGCCCCATGGCACATGCTTTGATAACCAAGAGGTAGAAAAAATAAAACCAATATACTATGCAAACCGGAAAAATCAATGTACAGACTGAAAACATTTTCCCCATCATTAAGAAGTTCCTATATTCGGACCACGAAATTTTCCTGCGCGAACTTATCGCTAATGCAGTAGATGCTACTACCAAATTAAAAACGCTTTCATCACTCGATAAATTTAAAGATGAGTTCGGCGATCTTACCATTGAAGTAAGTATTGATAAAACTAACAAGACCCTGACCATTAGAGATCGTGGGATTGGAATGACCGCTGAAGAAATTGATAAATATATCAACCAGATCGCTTTTTCAGGAGCCGAAGAATTTGTAAAGAAATTTAAAAACAAGACCGAAGTTGAACAAGGCGGATTGATCGGCCATTTCGGGTTGGGATTTTATTCTTCCTTTATGGTTTCCGATAAGGTTGTGATTAAAACCAAAACATACAAAAAAGGAGCAGGCTCAAAAGCTGTACGCTGGGAATGTGACGGTTCGCCTGAATATTCCATCGACGAAATTGAAAAAACCGACCGCGGAACTGAAATAGTTCTATATATCAGTGAAGAATCCAATGAGTTTCTCGAAGAACACCGCATCCTGGAATTACTGAATAAATATTGCAGGTTTCTGCCCGTCCCAATCCGTTTTGGAAACGAAAAAACCTGGGAAAAATCAGAAACTGAAAAAGACGAAAAAGGAGAACCTAAGGAAATTGAGGTTGAAAAACCTCGTATCATCAACAATTCCAACCCGTTATGGAAACAAAGGCCAGCAGATCTGAAAGATGAAGATTACAAAAGCTTCTACCATGAGTTATACCCTACATCTTTCGATGATCCTTTGTTTAACATACACCTCAATGTGGATTACCCGTTTAACCTGACAGGAATTTTGTTTTTCCCGAAAGTGAAGAAAAACTTCGAAGTACAGCGCGATAAAATCCAGCTATATTGCAACCAGGTATTCGTAACCGATTCAGTCGAAGGCATTGTTCCTGATTTCCTCACTTTACTACATGGCGTTATTGATTCACCTGATATTCCGCTTAACGTATCGCGCAGCTACCTGCAAAGCGATTCGAATGTAAAAAAGATTTCGGGTCACATTATGAAAAAAGTGGCCGATAAGCTGGAAGAAATTTTCAAAAACAACCGCGAAGAGTTTGAAAAGAAATGGGATGATATCAAGGTGTTCATTGAATATGGCATCATATCAGAAACTAAATTCTACGATCGTGCCGAGAAATTCTGCCTGCTCAAAAATACAGAAGATAAGTATTTTACATTTGAGGAATACAAAAACCATATCAAGGAAAATCAGACTGATAAAGAGGGAAACCTGGTTTTCATTTACACCACACATACTGAAGATCAGCACAGCTATGTACAAAATGCACGCGAACGCGGTTACGACATCCTGGTATTGGATGGACCTATCGATAATCATTTTGTGAATACGCTGGAACAGAAATTCGAAAAAAGCCATTTTGTACGGGTCGATGCCGAAGTAGCTGACAAACTCATCAATAAAACTGATGCTCTGCCATCACGGCTCAGTGAAGAACAAACCAAACAAATTACAGAATTATTTGAGCAACAGGTCAATAAAGCTACTTACCATATTTCGGTTGAAAACCTGGGCGAAAATGATATCCCTGTTACTGTAACCCAGCCTGAATTTATGCGTCGGATGAAAGACATGCAGGCTATGGGTGGAGGCGGACAATTCTCGTTTATGGGAAATATGCCCGACAGCTATAATCTTGTACTTAATTCAAATCATAAACTGATGAGCCATTTGCTCGAAACAGAAGACAAAGAAGTGCAGGTAAAAATGATCAAACAACTGGTTGACCTGGCATTACTTTCACAGAACCTGCTGAAAGGCGAGGCGCTTACAGGATTTATCAAACGGAGTGTGGATATCATTCAATAATTAAATTACTTTTGATAAAAGTTTAATCCAAAAAACCAATAAAAACAGAAAAATGAAAAAATCATGGATTATTATAGGAGGAATTGTATTACTTGTGGTAATTCTGTTCTCTTCAATTAAAGGAACTTACAATGGGCTTGTACGTTCAGAAGAAAATGTAAACAAGAAATGGGCTGATGTGCAGGGAGCTTACCAGCGAAGGGCCGACCTGATTCCTAACCTCGTAAGCACGGTTAAGGGTTATGCAAAGTTCGAGCAGGAAACGCTTATAAAAGTGGTTGAACAACGCGCCAGCGCTACTAAACCAACTATTAACCTGGATGCTACAAAACTCGATGCCAATACACTCGCTCAGTTCCAGAAAACACAGGATGAACTTGGTTCAGCACTTAGCCGTTTACTGGTTACCGTTGAGAAATATCCCGACCTGAAAGCCAACCAAAACTTCCTTCAATTACAGGCACAGCTCGAAGGTACCGAGAACCGTATTAATGTTGAAAGACGCAATTTCAATGAGTCGGTTCAACTTTTCAACTCGTCACTCAGAAGTTTCCCAACCAATATTCTGGCCGGCATGTTCGGATTTTCAAAGAAACCTTATTTCGAAGCCCAGGCAGGATCTGAGAATACACCTAAGGTTGAGTTCTAATTTCAAAGAACAGCAAAACTGAGTGCTTCGCCTGGTGAATGTATCTTTGTTTTTATTGGTTTTACTCTTCTTATTATTTTGGATAAGAATACAAAAAAAGGAATAACCGTATAACTGATACATACAATTTAAATGGCTAACGCCATGTTGATTAAACATATACATAAGAAGTCAAAGTCAGGAAACAGGAGTTCTCTTTAGGAGTTTGTTTTAGTAAAACCCTCTGTTTTCCTGCGTTTGACTTCTTTTTTTTCAAACCACTGGAAATTATCGAATTATCATAAACTAATCAAGATGCCAAATGCAAAGAATTTTTTCACAAAAGAGCAACAGGAAGCCATCCGACAGGCTATCATGAATGCCGAACTGGATACTTCCGGTGAGATTCGTGTACACATCGAAAACTCCTGCAAAGGAGATACACTAGACAGAGCTCTTGCCATTTTCAATAAACTGGGAATGGAAAAAACTGCCGGCCGGAATGGTGTTTTGATATACCTGGCTATAAAAAACCGGAAATTCGCTATAATAGGCGATAAAGGAATTCATGATGCGGTTGGTGAAAATTATTGGGCTAGCATAAAAAACAGAATGTTAGACCATTTCCGTGAAAATCGTTTTACTGATGGCTTGATTGAAGCTATTTCCGAAACTGGGAAACAACTTAAAACAAATTTCCCTTACCAGACTGACGATAAAAATGAACTTTCAGATGAAATTTCATTCAGTTAACCATCAGTTTAAGGAAACTAACAACAGCAACACAAAGTAATAGCTATGAAACCAGGAAACAACATAAAAACCACTCTACTGTTTGCAATTGTACTTCTCATGACAGGAATAGGTTTTGCCCAGGGCAGTATTCCCGAAAAGCCCAACCCACCCCGCCTGGTGAACGATTTTGCACAAATACTGAGTGCCGATCAACTGCAAAGCCTTGAATCGAAACTGGTTGCCTTTAACGATTCTACCTCTGTTCAGATTGCAATAGTTATTGTGCCTACGCTTGATGGCTACGATAAGTCTGACTACGCGCAGCAACTCGGGCAAAAATGGGGCGTTGGCGGCAGCAAATTCAATAATGGCTTTGTAGTCCTGGTTAAACCCAAAAGTGCATCTGAAAATGGGGAGGCGTTTATAGCTACCGGCTACGGTGTCGAACAATTTGTACCTGATGCTACTGCTTATGATATTGTAAACAACGAAATGATCCCGCATTTCAAACAAGACGATTATTACGGAGGAATTAATGCTGCAACTGATGTGCTGATGTCGTTGGTGAAAGGCGAATACACTGCAGATGGCTACAACAAGTCGAAGAAAAAAGGAACATCAGGCATAATTGTTTTGATTATTATCATAATAATAATATTTCTCATTTCACGCAACAATAACAACCATCGTAATATTAACCGCTCCGGGTCAGGAGGAATGTTATTGTTCCCCTGGATGATGGGTGGCGGAGGATTTGGGGGTGGTAGCAGTGGTGGATTCGGCGGTGGTGGAGGCGGCGGTTTCGGCGGCTTTGGTGGCGGAGGTTTTGGTGGCGGAGGTGCAGGAGGAAGCTGGTAGGTTAATTGGTTAAAAGAAAGTAGAAAATAGTCAAAAGGATTCATCATAAATCCATTTTTCAGCATTCATATTAAAAAGGAAGAAAATCAGCATTCTTCCTTTTTTTTATGTAAAAGTTGCTGCCAAATCATACGATCAGGCATAAAATTTCAGAAAAAGCAGAAAGCCAGCTAGCATTTATACGACAATATATTTTGATAATCTTATATATTTTAATATTATATAACCAAATTAATCAAGTATTATAATACTTAAATCCTCAAATAACTATTCCAATCTATCTGTAAATAATTTTTGTATATAGTTCAATTCATGCACTTTAATCAATAGTTATTGATCTTTACGTTATTTAGACTAAGTTCAAATTGCACAAATGTTAAAAAAACTAAAAAAATAGTATTGTTTGAAGTCAGCTAAATAGTTAAATTCGTAGTGCTCTGAATTGAATAACAAATTTAACCCAAAGCATGACAAATAATCTACTCTCCAGACTCTTTTCCTATCATTATAAATCATAAACGACACATAGATGCGCAGCCTTAGTGCGCTTTCATGTTGTCATTTCATATACCTTATTAATCAGTAAACACGTATGCATCTACAAGCATTCTACAAACAGAAACTGATAACATTAAAACTGACAGCGCCATTGATCCTTCTCATGGCCGGAATCCTATTCAGTTCGGTTTTAAAAGCACAAGACAAAGGCAAGGTGATTTTCGAGAAGAACTGCGCCGTTTGTCATAAGCTGACGCAAGAAAAACTGGTTGGTCCTGGTCTTAAAGACGTAAGCCAGAGACATGACAAAGCCTGGCTAAAGAAGTTTATCCCTGCATCACAGGATATGGTGAAAGCCGGAGATAAAGCTGCCGTGAAGGTTTTCAACGATAACAATAAAATACCTATGCCAGATCATAAATTCCTGTCGGACGATGATCTCAACCAGCTTATCACTTACATTGAAACATACAAACCTACCGAGGCAAGGAAAGTTACCGTTGATATCACCAAAAAAGACGGCTTTAGCCGCGACGATATTCTGCGTGGCGAAAGATTATTTTATGGAGTATTGCCTTTTGAAAAAGGAATAACTCTCAACTGCGTTTCGTGTCATGCCGTCATTGCTACCGATTCACTGAACTTTAATCCATCTGCCTCCGACCTTGCCAGGGCCTGGCAGGAACCTAATGGCACAAACTTATACCAGGTACTCAACACACCTACTTCAGTTAAAATGACCGATGTTCATAGAGGCCTGCAACTTTCAGATAAAGAGATTTATGATATATCGGCATTCCTTTCGGAAGTAGGTAAAAAAGGCATTGTATGGGAAGGAACATTTCCTGCCAGGCTATTGCTTTTCCTCTTCCTCGGATTACTGATGGCACTTGCCTTAGCCGACCTGATTTGGTTTAAGAAAGTTAAATACCGTATTATTCATGTTCTGATCATTATTGTTGGATTGAGTGTGCAAGGAACACTGGTTGTGCAGGAAGCCATAAAATTAGGCCGCACCAAAGATTACATGCCTGATCAGCCAATTAAATTCTCACATAAAGTACATGCAGGTCAGAACCAGATTGATTGCAAATACTGTCACTCCATTTCAACTTACAGTAAATCAGCTGGAATACCTTCGGCCAACCTATGCATGAACTGTCATAAAGTAGTTACATCCGGATCACGTTCAGGGAATTTTGAAATCAGGAAAATATCCAGGGCCATGGAATCAGGTATCCCAATTCAATGGATACGTATTCACCATCTGCCTGATTATGTATTCTTCAGCCATTCACAGCATGTTGACGTTGGAAAAATAAAATGCCAGGTATGCCACGGACCTGTTGAAACTATGGACCTGGTGAAACAGGTTTCAGATCTTTCGATGGGATGGTGTGTAAACTGCCACCGCCAGACGGCTGTTCAATTTACTACAAATAAATATTACGAATCTTTCAAATCTATTCACGAGGAAGCGGTAGCCGGTAAAAAAATTACTGCACAGCGCCTGGGTGGAATTGACTGCGCCAAATGTCATTATTAAACCATCAATCTCATCAATGCCATCAATCAAATAAACAAGAACCTTTTATACCACACCATATAAATGGAAAAGAAATATTGGAAAAGCTTTGAAGAGCAGGCAAATCTGCCCGCGATCAATCCAGGCAGGAAAGATGAAGACGCATCCCGATCGTTGCTCGACCTCATTGATGAAGAAATTGACAGCAAACCATCGTCGCGTAGAAACTTTCTGAAATTCTGCGGCTTCAGTTTTGCCACGACAGCTATTGCTACAAGCTGCAAAAATCCGGTACTCACGGCAATCCCTTACCTCAATAAACCTGAAGAAGTTACGCCGGGCATGGCGAATCATTATGCCTCCACTTATTTTGACGGACAGGATTATAACGGAATTCTGGTAAAAGTGCGCGATGGCCGCCCGATCAAAATTGAAGGAAATGATCTCTCACCGATCAGCAAGGGCGCAACAAGTGCAAGAGTGCAAGGTTCCGTTCTCAGCCTGTATGACGATGGTTCACGGCTTAAAACTCCTTTGATGGCCGGCAAAGCATCAACATGGAATGCAATTGACAATGAAGTATCGGCCAAACTCAAGGCTGCTGCTTTAAACGGCAAAACTATCGCCCTGGTTACTTCTACTATTATAAGCCCTTCTACTTTAAATGTAATTGAAGAGTTTCAAAAAAAATATCCTTCCACGAAACATGTAACGTATGATGCGGTATCGTCTTCAGCAATTTTACAGGCTAATAAACTCACTTTTAATTCACAAAATATTCCGGATTACTTATTTGATAAAGCTGATATAATTGTAAGTTTCGATGCTGATTTCCTGGGAACCTGGCTTATGCCGGTGGAGTTCACCCGTCGTTTTGCTGCCAGCCGCCGCCTGAATGCAGAAAAACGTAGCATTTCACAACTTACTGTATTTGAATCAGGTTTATCGCTGACCGGCGCCAATGCCGATTACCGTTTCCCGGTTAAACCCAGTCAGCAGGCTTCCATTATTCTCAGCCTGTATAACGAAATTGCCAAATCTACCGGTGGCACAACCTACAATGCTCCTGCACCGGCAGTAGATGTGACCAAACTTGCTCATAAGCTCATAGGAGCCAAAGGCAAATCAATTGTAGTTTGCGGGATCAATGACACTGCTTTACAAATTATAGTCAATGCCATCAACCATATGCTGCAGAACTATGGCAACACTATTGATTTTTCTGCTGCTCTCAACATCCGGAAGGGGATTGATGCTGATATGACCAGCCTTGTCAGCGAAATGAACGAAGGAAAAACCGGGGTCGTTCTCTTTTATAATGTAAATCCTGTCTATAATTACAGCGATCCGAAAGCACTTCAGGAAGGTCTCCAAAAAGTTGATCTTACAGTAAGTTTCGCTAACTCAATGGATGAAACGGCTGCTGTTTGCAAGCTGGTTGCCCCGGATCATCATTACCTTGAGTCATGGAACGATGCTGAACCGAAGAAAGGAATTTTTAGTCTTCAGCAGCCAACCATTCGTAACATTTATAATACTCGTCAGGCGCAGGACAGTTTGCTGAAATGGGCGGGAAGCAATGTAGTATTTATCGAATATCTCAAACAATACTGGCAAAAGAATTTCAAGGGAAAACAATCAGAATTTTTATCTGATACTGAATTCTGGAATACTACCTTACAAAAAGGAGTTTTTGAACTTCCTATGACTTCGGTCCGCCCTGCTTTTATCACACAACCCGTCAGTGAAGCGGCAGCCACAGCTGCTGCACAGAAATCCAACGATACTGAATTGGTATTTTACGAAACCATTGCTTTAGGAAACGGCTTGCATGCGAATAATCCATGGATGATGGAAATGCCCGATCCTGTTTCGAAAATATGCTGGGATAATTTTGCGGCAATTTCGCCTAAAATGGCTGAAAACCTCAAAGTCACCACTGGTGATGTAATAAAACTGGCTGATGGGCTCGATCTTGTAGCTTTTATTCAACCGGGACAGGCAGAAGGAACTGTTTCAATTGCTTATGGCTATGGACGTACCAAAGCAGGGAAAGTGGCTGAAGGTGTCGGTGTAAATGTATTTCCATTTATGAAAATGGAAGGCAACAACCGTAAAGCATTTATGTCCACCTCATCGGTAACCCAAACCGGTAAAAAATACAATCTTGCAACCACACAGTCGCATCATTCAATGGAAGGCCGCAATATCGTTCGCGAAACCACCCTCACTGAATGGCGTGAAAAACCGGATTCAGGCAACGAAATGCATGAAGAGGCTGAAAAACATAACATTTCTCTCTACAAAGATATCGTATTCGAAGGCCATCATTGGGGAATGTCAATCGACCTGAACGCATGTACCGGCTGCAGTGCATGTGTAATCGGTTGCCAGGCCGAGAATAATGTTCCGGTTGTCGGCAAGGAACAGATCGCTATGACCCGCATTATGCACTGGATACGAATCGACAGGTATTACTCCGATGACACATCCAACCCATCCATATATTTCCAGCCAGTAATGTGCCAGCAATGCGATAATGCACCTTGCGAAAACGTTTGCCCGGTTTCTGCTACCAACCACAGCAATGAAGGCCTCAACCAAATGGCTTACAACCGTTGTATCGGAACTAAATACTGCATCAACAACTGCCCGTATAAAGTTCGCAGGTTCAACTGGTTTCGTTATGCCACTAACGATGCTTTCGACTACAATATGAACAGCGATATGGGCCGTATGGTCCTCAATCCAGACGTGACTGTCCGTGAACGCGGAGTTGTCGAAAAATGCAGTTTCTGTGTTCAGCGCATCCAGGAGAAAAAACTGCTGGCCAAACTTGAAAATCGTCCGCTTGCTGATGGTGAAATTCAAACTGCTTGCATGCAGGCATGTCCTGCCGGCGCAATCATTTTTGGTGATACCAACAACAAGCAAGGCAAACTCACTGATTTATTTGCCGACCAGCGCAATTACAACCTGCTCGAAGAGGTACATACACTTCCATCCGTAGGATATCTGACAAAAGTTCGCAACAGAGATACAGAAGACAATAAGGCATAAGGAATCGAAACTGCATTCCTGAGCATTATCAACAAAATATAAAAACATAACTCGCAATACCTTTAAATATGTATAAAGCTGAAATACGAGGTCCGCTGATTCTGGGAAACAAGGATTACCGACAGATAACCAGCGACATTATTGCGCCAATCGATAATAAAACACCCAATTGGTGGAAAGCAGCAATGACGGTGAGTTCAATAATGGCCGTTGTCGGGATTTTAACGATGGCATATACAGTACGTTATGGAATTGGGACCTGGGGAGTAAATAATTCTGTTGCCTGGGGCTGGGAAATCATCAACTTCGTTTGGTGGATCGGTATCGGGCATGCCGGAACTGCTTTCTCAATTTTCCTGCTTATTCTGAGGCAGAAATGGCGCACCTCAATCAACCGTGCAGCTGAAGCAATGACGGTTTTTGCTGTTGGATGTGCCGCTGTATTTCCTGCTATTCATATGGGACGCGTATGGCTGGCATTCTTTATTTTCCCCTATCCCAATACACGGGGACCACTATGGGTTAACTTTAATTCCCCGCTTTTCTGGGACTTCATTGCTATAAGCGCCTACCTGCTGATTTCAGCTTCATTCTGGTATTTCGGTATGGTTCCCGATTTTGCTTCTATCCGCGATCGGGCAAAAACAAAATTAAAAAAAGGCATTTATGGATTTCTTTCATTTGGCTGGACCGGTTCGACCAAAGAATGGATGCGTTACGAAGGCTTAAGTTATGTACTCGGGGGAATTGCTGCAGTATTGGTGGTTTCAGTTCACTCTATTGTGTCCACCGACTTTGCCAGTTCTGTAGTACCTGGCTGGCACACTACCCTGTTCCCGCCTTATTTTGTTGTTGGAGCTATCTTCTCCGGTTTTGCCATGGTTATGACTCTCATGATCATAATCCGTAAATATTATCACCTTGAGGATTATGTTACAGATTCCCATTTGAATGCTATTGCAAAGATACTGGTGTTCATTTCACTTATTATGGGTACTGCATACACTACTGAGGTATTTATAGCCTGGTACAGCGGTAATCCTTACGAAATGTTTACATTCTTTCACAACCGGATAACAGGTGATTATACTTTTATGTTTTGGGCAATGATTATTTGTAATGCTATCATACCTCAGGTAATGTGGTCGAAAAAAGTGCGCAGCAATATTACAGCCTTGTTCATTATTTCACTCATCATAAATGTAGGTATGTGGTACGAAAGGTTTAATATTGTAATAACATCACTTTCGAAAGATTACCTTCCATCTGCATGGACAACTTATTCACCTACCTGGATCGAAGTGGGAATTTTTATCGGGACATTAGGCATTTTTGCTTCCGGAGTACTGACTTTCTTCCGCTTCCTGCCTATGATTGCTATCAGCGAAGTAAAGAGCGTGCTGAAACCAACTGAGATTATAGAAAAACATTAAAATACCGACAAATTATGAATACAACACATTTTATAGGTGTTTTCGACAGTAAAAATGATTTGCTAACGGGTATTGAAGGTGCGAAAAGCAAGAACTTCACTATCGATGAAATATATACTCCTTACCCGGTAATAGAAGCCATTGAGACATTAGGAAGGAAATCAAAATTTACTACGGCAGCTTTTATATATGGTGCTGTAGCCGTTGTAGGAGTGCTTTCCTTTTTATACTGGACTTCGGTGATTAGCTGGCCGATAGACTATGGCGGAAAACCTACTAATGCATTTCCATCATTTATTATTATAACGCTTGTGCTCACCATCCTGACTGTTACTATACTGAGCCTTTTCACTTTTTCATTCAGGGCCCGTATCTACCCAGGTAAGAAGTATTTTCTTCCTGACGAACGGGCAACCGATGACAAGTTTATTATCCTGTTTAAAAAAAACACTGCCGGGGCTGAATTCGATGTAATATCAAAAGTATTGAAGGCGTATGGTGCATCTGAAGTTTATGAAAAGGAGTTTTAAAAATGATACGTAAAAAATACATTCTAATGGGTTATCTCATAAAAACCCCGATAAGGTTAACAGCGGCTCTAGCACTTTCGGCATTAGTGCTTGGTTCATGCGACCGCACTCGTATTCAGAAAGGTTATGAATATTTTCCCGATATGGAGCAATCGCTGGCATACGAAACCTATGCTCCTTCCAAAGGTGCCAGGGATGGAATTACAATGCAATTGCCCGTTATAGGTGCTATTCCGCGCGAAATGATCCCTTATCAGTACCCGGCAACTCCTGAAGGGCGATTACAGGCCGGGAAGGAACTAAGCTGCAAATTCCAGGCCGATGAAGCAAACCTGGCCAGGGGAAAAGAAATGTTTACCATCTATTGTCAGAACTGTCACGGTATTAGCGGTAAAGGAGATGGCCATTTATACACCAGCGGCAAATATACCTTTCAACCAGCGTCCCTGGTTTCGGAACGTATGCTGGCTGCCCCGATCGGTGAAGTATATCATGTGATTACTGTAGGATGGAATGTTATGGGAGCTCACGGG
>Ga0208789_1001184_pt1 | contig 16162 bp, 15 predicted proteins | sample Methanotroph_Enr_FD_187368 | JGI IMG/M metagenome (GOLD analysis project Ga0208789, IMG submission 187368) | Enriched soil microbial communities from Old Woman Creek wetland in Ohio, USA - Methanotroph_Enrichment_5 (SPAdes) (version 2) | ecosystem: Environmental > Terrestrial > Soil > Wetlands...
CTCTCTTGATCGAAGCTCTCGATGGCTTTGCTTTAATTAATCCGACCCACACAGGCCAGTAACCATCATTTTACAGAAAGAATGTTACACTGCCGTGCATTTCATTGATTATTGATTAAAGATTATTGATTATTTGAAAAAGATTGTCAGTGGTCAGTAGTCAGTGGCGAGGAACTGTTGCGGGTTGCGAGTTGCGAGTTGCGGGTTGCGGGTTACGCGTTGCGGGTTGAGGAAGTGCAAAAAGTGAGAATGGTGTTGAAAGCGAAAGGAAGTGAGCAGTTTTTTATGAGGGTTTGAGGAGGCGGCCCAGGAATAGGAGGGAGTTGGAGGGGTTGTGTTTTATAATGAAGAAGAAGGGATGATCGGCGCGGAAGATGGGGGTTTGAGCCGCCATAGCGTTGCCTATTTTCATAACAACCGCGGTTGCGGCAGCGGCTTCGGTGCCTTGCTCATTAACTTCGACGAAGGCTTTGTGTAAAACATCTGAAATGAGGACATCGTGGCGACCTGTCATTGCGGAGAAATCAGCGGCGCGGGTGAAGGCGATAGGCATTCCTAATTTTTCCAGGTGAGGGACAAGCGAGAATGTGCCACAGATTATTTTAAATTTGGGAAAGGATACGGCAACATTTGTTTCGTACATTTTGGCGGTGAGTTCGTTTAAAGCGGCAGGGGTAAGGGTTTGTTCGGCTGCATCGAGGGATTGAGACTTGCGGGGCAGGAGGATAATCATGCTGAGATCGTTGCCTTTATAAGGCAATTCGAGGGCCTGAAAAATTTTGTTTTCGAAATATTTAAACGAGCCGGTCATGTGCATCATTTTTATTTTGACGCTGGAAGAATCCGAGGCAGCGAATTTTTCATCTTTGGTGTTTTTGGCCTCAAATTCGGTGTTCCAATCGCCTTTGAAGTAAACCGCGTTTGTGAGTACGAGAAGTGCGCCATTGACGGAGCCTGAAGGTAGAAGTTCTTTGATTTTCTGGTTTGTCTTAGATTCGACCCAGGTGTTTATGACCTGGCGAGATGGTTCTGGCTGGGTTGCGAAATCGAGCTGGGCGAGTTTGGCATGATATGAGAGGTTTATGTCGAGGAAATCCTTTAGGAAAGGCTGGCCTGCCTGGCCCCAAAGAGCGTTTGCGACGAGCAGTTGATAGCCTGCGGATTTATCGGGGTTGGTGATACGGTTCTGCAAGGCGGCAAAGGCATTGTGCAGGCGAGATTCGGGAAGATCGAATTTGAGGGCGGAGGCCATTTGCGACTGGGTGGTTGACCGGGCGCCGGCATAGGTCATGGCCAAGGCAGTGGAAATACTATAGGAAGAGAAAAACAGATTGCCAGATGATTTTGTGACTTTGGGATCGTTCTTGAGCTGAGAGTAGAGGGATAAAGCGAAATCGTTGTTTCCTGAGACCAGGGCTATGATATCGTTGTTATCAGGTGATTGGGCAGTTAACGAGAAAGCGGACGGGGAGAGGAGTGCGGCAAAAGTCAGGAGAACCATAACAAAAATATATTTCATTGTGCTGCCCTTTCCGGTGATATGGAATAGAATTTAATTATATTAAGATTTTGAAGCAACAGAAATATTTGCCTGTCTTCGTGGTGAAATGAAAAAATAGTGCCAAACAGCAAGCTGGGTTATTTGTGATATGCGGCGGCTTATTTACGCAGCCTGTTTGCGGGCGTGGACGCTTTAGGTGCATCTCCAGCCGTGTTCATGGCCAGACTCCTTGAAATTTAGAAAAATAAACCATAACTGCGGTAAATTATAATTGGGTGATATCTAAACAGCACACAAATTCCGTATTCAGTGCTATGTAGAAAACATTTTTAGTTTCACCCTCTACGTGAGTTCTAATTAGTTTATTGATCCACCGCTGGCAAATAATCTTTCGCCCCCTTACAGGGGCTCAAAGAGACATGGGCAAGAGTGTACTTGCGCACCTTACGCGTTCATTATATGCGGTTCTTAGTTCCTGTGCCCAATTGTGGAGGTTAGATTCTTTCGCCTGTGAAGGGGCTTTTAAATTAAATATGTATGGAGTCGCTGCGCGAGGCTTTTCTATGCTGGATACCCGCCTGCGCGGGGATGACAAGTCACTTTGATTCACATGGTAAAAAGGAAGGCAACAGGCAAGAGGCAGAAAGTCACAGGTCACAAGTTACAAGTCACAAGAAGGCGAAAGGCGAAAGGCAAAAGGCAAAAGGCAAAGAAGTGCGAAAGTGTGAAAGTGCGGAAGTGCTTAAAAGTCACAGGTCACAGGTCACAGGTCACAGGTCACAAGGAACAAGGAACAAGAAGGTGAGAGGGAAGAGGAAACGTTGTGCTCTGTCTCTAGTTTTTGAATTATTTGGGGGTTGGAATTGGGGCTGGATTTTTTATGCTAAAGGCATTTTGAGGGGCGGGGAGGGTGAGGTTTGCGCCGCAGTGGTGGCAATTTTTTGTATCTGGTCTGCGTGGCAGGCCGCAGGAGTGGCAGGTGACCATGGTGATCCTGGGGCGGAGGCAGAGCCAGGTTAGGACTGCTGGGAGGCCGAATAGAAATCCGAGCAGATATAATTTTTTGCGGTCATATTTACTTATGCCGAATCTGCCAGCCCATGAAAAGATAAGCTGGGCGCAGAGGGCGGAAATGAAAATAGTCGGGAGCCAGATTACGCCGGGTTCGGGAACATTGGTTACTCCCGCGCGGGCCTGCGAGGCGAGGCCGGTATGCGGGGTTTTAAAGAACGAGTGCGTAGCATCAAAGGCGTTGGTTTGCGAGCCGAGTAAGAATGAAGAGGCTGCCCATGCTGTTGGTATAAACGATTCGATGGTGATTTTTGCGAATTTGCGTGATTTAAGAGCGGAAGGTTTATATATCCATGTTGAAGTGTTTATATATTCGATGTTGTCATCAGTATTGGAATACTCTTGTTTTAAAGTGCCATTTGCATCGAATACGTTTACTTTTAAAGTGAGGCTATCATCTGAGATCGCAGCGGTGATCAGGCCGCGGTGTTCAAGGTGTTTTACGGCAACGATGTTCCATGCGAATAATTTTTCGGGTGAGATCGTGGAGTTTGCATAAAATGAGGGCAGGCGGCCGATGGGTTTCGAGAGTGTAACTGAGTTTTCGTCTAATATATATACCACGCCCGTACTGTCGAGTACGTAAAAATTATGGTATTCGCCGTAGTAGAAATCTTTATAGACTGTATCGGGACCACGTTCCCGGCCATAAGTTGGCGGCATGAACGATATCTGTACAAAATCGTTTTTGAAATACGGAGTGCGGGAGATATACACGGGTTCAATGCCGGCGGATATTTGCGGGCCTTTTGTAACACCGCCACCACGGATGCTGTTAAGCATGTAAAAGCATCGCGAGTCTTTTTCGAAGAGGGCTATCTTGCTTACGTTTTGTGAGGCGGTCAAAACTATATCACCGAATCGGCCGAGGTCGTCAAAGGGTGTATTGGAAAAGCCTTTGGGTCCTGCGAACCAATAACAGGCCACCGCCATTTTTCCATTTTGTATCGAGTAATAATCTGACTGTACCAGTCCCGTACTTTTGTTGAAATAAGTAATTTCGCGGGAGCTGCCCTCTTTGAGCGGGTCTATTCCAAATAATGCCCGACCAATGGCAGATTCGGTTGAGTTGGCTCTTGGTTCGACAGTAACTGTTATTTTCGATTCGAATATTTTGTCGTTGGGGTCTTTTGGAGGCAGAGGCGCTGTGTTCGACGGTGTAATTCCAGAAGGTTGGATTTCAACAGCCAGACGAGGGTTTAAGATCAAAGATCGCGCGGTTAACAGCACGGTCATTAGAAGGATCGTGAAGATAAAGCCAAGCCCGATGGCATATATTGTTTTAGTATTCTGCGATTTCATTGCGAGCTCCTAAAAAGCGGTCTTGCCAAAACGAATCGATGCACAGGTAACGCTTGCTGCCCATAAGCAAAGCAGAATCAGTATTGCACTTTCAGATGCTGACACCTGCACCAGGAAGAATGGGTATGCGACGAATAAGAGTACACCTGCGGCTGCGGCGATGAACCTGCTTTTTGTAAGACCCACGAGCAGGCCGATTCCGTGATATGAAAGCATCAATAGAACCGACATGATGCAGTAGCGAAACAGGAATCTAAGCTGAGCTTGTTCGAGCATCTGGTAAAAATAACTTGAAAGGACGGCGATTGTAATGAGCAGAGGCACGGCAAGAAAGGCTATCCAAATAATGCCGGCTAAGAGTTTTGAAATGAAGATCTGTTTGCGGGATGTGCCAAGCGATACGAGAAAAGCCAGGTTCCTGTTCTTGTAATCATATTGCATCTGGACCATGCCGAAAGTGTGGCAAATGGCTGGTATGAAGGACAGCAGTATCAGGCCTATGCGAACGAAACTTACGGACATTTCGCGCGTGAGGTCATGGACGGCGTAGAGCATCATTAAAACAAACGACAGTGAGCCGGCAAATGCGATGAAGGAAAAGCCGGCCTGGTCGATGAGTTCGCGTTTTATGAGTTTTAGCATGATACCTCCTGCTGGATGGAGCATTCGATAAAGATGTCTTCCAGGGACATGGGCACTTCGGTTACATCTGTGGGTTTGTAGAGGTCGAGGATTTGTTCTTTTATACCATCCCAGTTTGCGATGGTCAGGATCAGTTCGCCATCTGTGCGGGTACAACGGACAATTTCTGTAAGGTGGAGTTTTTCTGGGATAGCGGTATCGAATCGCAGGCGGAATTTGCGGATGCTCTGTTTTAAATATTCCAGGTCGCAGTCGACGGCTAGGTGTCGGCCGATTAGGATGCCGACGCGGTCGGCGATACGTTCTACGTCAGAAAGGATGTGCGAGCTGAAAAGTACGGTGCGGTTTTGCGAGCTGATGAGATCGACGGCCAATTCAAGAAACTGGCGGCGGGCAACGGTATCTAGGCCCAGCGTGGGATCGTCGAGGATGAGAATTTCGGGTTGTATCGCAAGGGCCAGGGAGAGATTGAGCTGGGCACGCTGGCCGGTGGATAGTTGGCGAACTTTTGATGTAGTTGGGAATTTGAAAACGGAGAGCAGGCGGGCGAACTGGTCGTGATCCCATTTGGGTGAGAGCGACTGGGCTAAATCTATCAGGCGGGAAACTTTGTAATCCTGGATAAGGTGGTGGCCTTCGGCGACGTAGCCGATGCGGGAGCGGTCGGCGGGGGAGAGGTCGAATGGGTCTTTATCGAGGATGGAAATCGAGCCGGCGGTGGGGGAATCGAGGCCCATTAACATGCGGATGAGAGTGGTTTTGCCGGCGCCGTTGCGGCCGAGGAGGCCATAGGCGGTGCCTTTGGGAATCTTGAGATCGATATTTTCCAGCACGCATTTGCCACCGAAAAATTTCGTCAGGTTTTGAATTTCAATGACGTTTTGCATCATGGAAGTTCCTTTTTAAGCTCAAAATTGAATTTTTTTGCACGGTCGTTTATCCAGCTTTCGAGTGTGGGGCGGTCGATGTTCATGTGGATGGCCTCGACGAGGAGGCGGTCTATCAATTCGCACATAAGCTTTTTGCGGACGGAGAGGCTAAGGGATGAATCGGTGTTTACAATAAACGCACCTGCTCCGGGGCGGGATGCGATTATCCCTTCTGATTCGAGCTGGCGGTAGGCTTTTGCGATCGTATTTGGATTTATGACAAGTTCGGCGGCAAGCTGGCGGATGGTAGGGAGCCTGGAGTCGGGGGCCAGTTTGCCTACCGCGACAGCGTGCTTTACCTGGTCTACTATCTGCAAGTAGACCGGACGGCCAGAAGTTTGATCAATTTTTATCAGCATTGTACTAGTTATGATAGTACAAGTATGGATGGTTGTCAAGGTTTTTTTTTGGAAAGGCAAGAGGGAAGGGGGGAACGTTCAACTTTCAACTTTGAACGTCCAACGTCGAATTAATTTAAGAATGAAGAAGGCACGAGAGGGACAGGAGGTGGCTGCGCGGAGGTGCGGAAGTGAGAATACAGAAGACAGGAGTCAGGAGTCAGGAGTCAGGAGAAAGGAGAGGAGTCGCTGCGCGAGGCTTTTCTATGCTGGATACCCGCCTGCGCGGGTATGACAAGTCACTTTGATTCACATGGTAAAAAGGAAGGCAAGAGGCGGAAAGTCACAGGTCACAAGTCACAAGTCACAAGGAACAAGGGACAAGGAACAAGGGACAAGGAACAAGGGACAAGGGATAAGGGATAAGGGTTATTCGATTATCAGCAAGTACGCCCGCATCACTTCTGCTACTGACCAGGCCTGGGCGAGGCAGCCGCCGGGTTTGTGGGGAGTGTCGCCATCAAATACCTCTGCGATAGAACCTATGCAGCCATCCTGCGTGAGATGTTCGAGAAGCGGGCGGATGTATTCTATTGCCTGACGCCGGGAATGACGCGAAAAGCTGTTGACTTTGAGATGTGCCTCAATAAAAGAACCCATCAGCCATGGCCAAACGGTTCCCTGGTGGTAAGCTTCATCACGTTGGCGCATATCTCCCTGGCAGCGGCCGTGATAATTCGGATCATCGCTGCTAAGAGTCCGCAAACCATAAGGGGTCAGCAAATTCTTGCGAACGCACCGCACTACCTGAGTTGCCTGCTCGGGCAAAAGCGGCGAATATTCCAGCGAAACCGCGAAGATCTGATTAGCACGGATCGCTGTTTCGATCGTGCCATCGGGCGCGATGCAATCGTAAAGGCATTTTTCGAGCGGATTCCAGAAAATAGCCCTGAAACTCGCTTCCACAGTCTGCGCCATCTGCGAATAGTGGGCCGAGAGATCGCGATCCTGTGACTTATAATATTCGGCTATCAGGCAAAGTGCGTTATACCACAAAGCGTTTATCTCCACAGCCTTGCCGTGGCGAGGAGTAAAGGCGGTGCCATCCATCTTGGCATCCATCCAAGTAAGCTGTGTTTCGTTGCTGCCGCCAGTGATAAGCCCGTCGGAATCGGCGTGAATGCCGAATTTGGTGCCGTAATAGTACGAATCAATAATCCACCGTATCGCGGGTAAGAGCTTTTGGACAAAAAGATTCTCATCGCCGCTGGCTTTTACATATTTAAACGCGGAGCTAATAAACCACAGCGACGCGTCAATATTGTTGTAGTGGGGTTTGTCGGTGAAATCGTCGAAACGGTTGGGAATTATGCCATCCTCGGCAGCGGCGGCAAAGGTTGAAAGCACCGAGGCGGCTTCCTCAAATCTTTCGGTGCAAAGCAGCAGACCCGGAAGCGAAATAAATGTATCGCGTCCCCAGTCCATAAACCACGGATAGCCGGCTAAAATTGTAGCAGCAGGCTTTTTATTTATGTTCCTTTCAATTACGAACTGGTCTGCGGCCATGCAAAGCTTGCGGAAAGTTTTGTCGGAGCCATGCGGTACGGCAGAAAGCTCGCTTTGCCTGGCCCGGAGCTGATCAAGAAGGGTTTCGATCTCGAGACTGGGAGCCAATTGATATGAACCATCGCCAAAATGCCCCCAAAGGACTATTTTGCAAGGCTCTTCAATATGCGCCTTGAACTGGCCGGGCGTCCAGAGGTCTTCGGCAAAATCCTGGCCGCGGTCTCTATCGGCGCGATAGTGGAAATTATACCACCACTGCGGCGAAGATTCGTAATGCATCTGGTCGCAACGGAGCATAAGTTCAGTGCCAGCCAGATCATCGGAGTGGATTATCACCCCGTTTTGGCCATTGCTTGCATTGACCGGGGCGCAAGACTTTTGCAGGTGATGGAAGTTGCGCATCGCGGCGAAAGGCCTGAGCATGAAGGTAAGGCCGTCGCCCACGGTTGAGAAGTCGTATTCGACAGCGACGGTATCGGAATCGGGCGCAAGATATATGGATTTTATGACGTGTACCGGGCCAAAATCGAATTCAAAATGAGCACCGAGACCTCTGCGGAACTTTACCAGGTTTGAGTATCCCTCCGGAGTGAATCGGTCGGAGAACTCAAAAGTGGAAAGCGAAAATTCTTCGCCGTCAATTAGGAGCGTCTCAAGGCATGTCGAAAGCGACATTATCCGATTGGCAGGGGGTGTAGTGCTCGCAACGAGGAGGCCATGATATCTGCGGGTATTGCAGCCGGCCAGCGTGCCTGAGGCAAAAGCGCCGCGATTGTTGGTCAAAAGCCATTCGCGTTCTAATTTCGATCCTAAAGGCATATCGGCGGCAGCGAGAGAGGCGACCGCGCATTGTCTGCTTCTTCCTAAAGCGAGCACCTGCGAACTCCATAAAAAAGTTTTTAGTGTTGAGTTTTGAGTTCAAAACTCAAAGGCAAATTACAAATAAAAGGTTCCAAGTTTCACCCCCTACGGGGGTTCTCATTGTTTTGTTATATCCCCAGGGGTTTCCACCCCTGGCTACAGAGCTATCGCCCCTTACAGGGGCTCAATTTTTTTTTTTACAGAGCACAAATTTTAAAATTCTGTTTATTAGAAAACGTTTTATCTCGCCCTTACAGGGCTTTATATATTGTTGTCTCTTGACCCAGGGCTGCGCTTCGCTTCACCCTGGGCTATCAAATTCACCCCTTCGGGGCTTAACACGGCCTAGCTTCGCTAGACCGTGCCACTGAAGAGCACAAGCTACTTCATTAAAAGACTAAGCTCGAAGCACAAAACAAATCACAAAAATTAAATCACAAACAAATTCCAATATTCAATAAAAAGCAAAAATTCAAACAAGACAGCATGGGCAAGAGTACTTGCCCATCCTACAAAGGCTTAAGAACACAAGCGAGACGCTTGTGCTACCACATCAATTAACGCTTTGGAGTACCGGTTTTTTCGGCGTACACCTGCTGTCGAGATTATTGAGCACATTCATGAAATTGATGTACGAATCATAGGGTGAATCGTAGGGATTAAAATATTTATGCACATCGCCATCATTGAAATATTTGGTGCACATATAATAGAAATGATCGCTTGTGAGCATTTTTCGCCAGTCGCTGAGTAATTGCTGATCCTTTGCGGCTTTTATTTTGCTTTCAAGGCGGTATACCTCGTGGAGGGCATTGGACTGCATCGCATTGCCCAGCCAAGCCGAAAGGTCCCGTTCGGTATCGGCCCAGCTTATCATGTGCGGGACATCGACGGTGTCTGCGGCTTCATAGGCGTTAGCGACCTCGCTGGGGGTCTTGAAATTATTATCGGGATGCTTAAGTACCGCTTCGGGCAAATGGCGCATGAATTCAAAAATGCCCGTATCTTCCCACTGATGCTCTCCAAAGGTTTCATAATCCATGAACAGGTTGATATTGTAGCCGCAGCCATTGACGGCATTTACCCACTTGGTGAACTTTTCGGTAGTAAGGGGCCATTCCGACCAGCCGCGGTTGGAAAATCGAAATGCGATATCATCGCTGAGCCGGTAATTTTTCATCAGGAGCTTGAGTTTTTGACAGCCCTGGGGCCTGTAAACGAAATTCGGGCTGCGGTAGCCCAGGATGTGGTCGGCGCCTTCTGTTATGATCGCGTCAAAGCGGTTTAGCCCCTCGATCGTTGCGGCGAGGTCGTTATTATAGATAAGCTCTGTGTTTCGGAATACCTTTGGTGTTTGGCCGAAAAGCTTTTTAATGAGCTGGCTGTGCATTTCGACCTGCTCGATAAACTCCTCGCGTGAATAAAGGAATGCAAGGCTGTGGTAATAGGTTTCGCCGACAAATTCGACGCAGCCGGTTTGTGCGAGGGCGTCAAAGGTGCTCATTACTTCCGGGCAGTATTGGGCGAACTGCTCCAAAACCACGCCGGTTACGCTATATGATATTTTGAATTTGCCGCCATAACGTTTGATGATGTCGAGCATCAGGCGATTTGCGGGCAGGTAGCACTTGTTTGCGACCTTGCGGCAGATCGTCGCGTTCTTGTAGTCATCGTAATAATGAGGGCTTTTTTCAAAAACAGTGTAGTGACGAAGACGAAAAGGCTGATGCACCTGAAAGTAAAAACAAATTGAAGCCATAATTCATACCCTTCCCCATAAAAACTACTACTTATAAGCTACTTCACCGTATATTCTCGCACAACGCTGTGCAGAATCGGACCATTGAAGTTTGCGGACCTCAAAATTGCCGTGCTCTTTCAAGGTCATGTGCAGCGGCGGATATTTGAGTACCGCGACGATCTTGTTAGCCATTTCTGTTGTATCCCAGAAATCGACTTTAAGTACATGCGTGAGTACCTCGGCTACTCCGCTTTGTTTTGAGATTATGACGGGGACATCATTATTAAGTGCTTCCAGCGGCGCTATACCGAAGGGTTCTGAAACGGAAGGCATAACGTACAAATCGGCCATGCGGAAGACCTTTTCGACATCCTGGCCCCGCAAAAACCCTGTAAAGAGGACTTTTTGGCCGATACCCATTGAGGCGGCCATTTCTATTATCCTCTGCATCATGTCGCCGGAGCCGGCCATGACGAATTTTACTTTTTCGACCTCCTGGAGCACCTTTTTGGCGGCCATGAGGAAATATTCCGGGCCTTTCTGCATCGTGATCCGGCCGAGGAACAGTACAAGCTTTTCGTCATTTTCGATGCCGACTTCGGGCAGGGCAGCTTTGTAGCCGTTTCGCTCGACGCCGTTATAGACGACTTCTACTTTGTCGCCGGGTACGCCATACCTGCTGATGATGATGTTGCGGGTAAGATGGCTAACGGCAATTATCTTATCAGCGGCGTGCATGCCTTTGCGTTCGATATCATAGATCATCTGGTTGACATTTTCACCGCTGCGGTCGAATTCGGTCGAATGCACCTGGACTATAAGGGGCTTGCCGGTGATAGCTGCTACAGCGATGCCGGCTGGGTATGTCATCCAGTCATGTGCGTGGATGACGTCGAATTCGTCATTAAGCGCAAGATGCGCCGCGATCGCGGCATACCGATGCACTTCGGAATACATATCGCCGGCGTAATTGATCGTTCCGCCGTCTGAAAAATTGAATAACTCGGCGGTTTTTCCATTTTTTGAGCCGTTGGAGCCGAGTCTCTTGTGAAGGAGTCGTTTCTGTTTTAGAATTTCGTCGAAATTCTTTTTGTACTGCTTATTTTCACTATATGGCTCAAGGATCGAATCAATCGCCCTGAAACTTACTTTTTTGAATTCGGATGATTGGAAATAACCTATTTTTGTAGCGGCCACCTGTTGTGAGGCGGCAGAATACATGCCAGCCGAGGGCGCAAGCAACTTAACGTGAGTGGCGAACTGACTTGTAATAGCCTTTGGCAAAACAAAAACCACCTCGATTCCGAGCTGATCCATCGCCTTTGTCAGACCATAGCAGGCAGTTCCCAGCCCGCCGCTGATGAAGGGCGGAAACTCCCAGCCTAACATAAAAACTTTCATAGCGCCTCTTGAATCCTTCTTGCCTTACGGCAAAGCCTTACTTAACCTCAAGACTCGTCTTCCCTGACTGTATAAAGCTTCTCGGCTTTTGGAAGGCGTCTTAAAACACCTTGCACCTTCCGATAGAGGCTTATTCTAAGCTTAAGATCAAAACCAGTGCGAGAAAGCAAAATGGCACAAAGCCTAGTTGCCCCCTCTCGTTACTACCGGCCTATTATATGGTTATCGGAATATATGTAAATCGAAGAACATAAAATATTTTATAAAATCTGTGTTTTTCATACTGATAACGTCATTGGATATCGAATAGAAGACACGTTTGTGCTATAAAAAAAGAATCAAAATCGCGAGTACAAATAACGGCTTTATATCATTTTTCTTGCTCTTAATCGAAGTCAGTTTTGGGCTTTGCTGAGCGGTTGGCTTTTTATTGGTTTATTATTGGACCATCGAGCTTATTGGGCTGGCGGTTTAAATATATTTTCTAATAATGCCCGTGCCTTATTGGGCCGACAAATCTAGTACTGAATTTAATAGTCCGGGAGATAGTTTATGGACAGCAGTAAAGTTTCTAGTTTTGTAACGGTCGCGCTCGCCGAGGACCTTGAGCATGCCCGCCATTGCCAGCGGATGCTAAGGGAAAAAAGTATAGAGGCAATAATCAAGCCCAATGATCCGATGGCCGATTCGAAAGGGGTACCGGTGCTGGTTCCACAAGAGTTGGCAATCCGAGCGAAGGAGGTCCTTACAATCGGAAGTGCATCAGACGATTTCTGCTATTTTGGGTTCGATGACGCGGCTGATGGAAGCGACCAGGAAGAGTAAGTGCTCAAACACCGGTGGTCAATTTGAGGTTTCAAAAGTTAAAGTTCAAATTTCAAAATTGAGGAATCCCGACAAGTCGGGATGACTAAAAGTATAAATTTATAGCGGGTGACAAATGACTGAATATGAAGACAAGCACGCGAAAATTTACGAAGGACCCGATCGCCGGGATACTGCGCCAGAACGCCGTCTTGGTCTTGATCGCAGAAGAGGGCCGGGACATAGGCGAAGTGATGAACGCAAGGGCGCAGAAGAAGGCAACATGTCTGATGAGCAATTTGAATTTTTGATGGCGATAGACCAGTATAAACGGCAAAACAGCCGGCCTTTCCCGACCTGGACAGAGGTGCTGGAGGTTATAAAGGCCATTGGTTACCGAAAAGTGGCTGAGCCTGTGTCGCTTGAATCGTTTAAAAAGGCGGATAAAGAATTGATCCAGCCGAATAACAACTAGAGCGTTTTAATTTCTAACACTAAAGCCCCTGAAAAAGGGGCTTTTTTTATACCAACTCAGCAATTGCCGCGAACGCGCTGAATCCCGCACCAAAGGCCGAGAGTAAAATTTTTTCACCGGGTTTTGCGACGGGTGATTTAAGCAGTTCATTTAGAACAAACAATACCGACGGGGAGGACATGTTTCCGTATTTGAGCAAAACCTTATGACTGGCGGCGAGTTTTTTTGCCGGGAGTTGGAGCTTTTGCTGCACCTGTTTTAAAATCGCGGTACCTCCGGGGTGGATGACCCAGTGGTCAATGTTTTCTTTTTGGAGATTATTTCGGGCGAGGAGCCTTGCTGTGACATCTGCAACAGCGTTTGCAGCGATAACGGGCACCCTTATACTGAGGACATTTCGAAGTCTGCCATCCTGCAAGCGATATCGAAGCTGATCCCGGTGCTTTGGCATTACTTGTGATTCAAAATCGAGGAGCTTTATTTTTGGGGTCGGCCCTGAATGACTGCCCGACAGGATCGCTGCGGCGGCTCCGTCGCCGAAGATGCAGTTGCTTACGACCAGTTCGGGATCATCGCCCATGAACAACGTTGCCGAACATATCTCAACGGCGACGGTGAGGACGTTATCGCACCCGTTTTTTGCAAGCGAAGATGCGCAGCGGAGGTTTGGTATAGCTGCGCCGCAACCCATACCCATTATGTCGAATACCTCGGTGGAACTGTCCAGGCCCAGGTCTTCCATTATATATGATGACAAGCCAGGGCACAGGTAGCCGGTGCAGGTATTGACGACAAGACCTTTGATATCGGCAGGTGTAAGCGAGGCTTTGTGGATAGCTTTTCGGGCGGCATCGGAACCGAGCTGGCGGGCGAATTTCAGGAATCGAGCATTTTGCTCATCAGGGTTTTGCAGGCAGATCTGCTCGTCATAATCAACAGCAAAGTATCTGCCGCGAATGGCGGTGCCTGATAATATTTTATCATAAAGGCTGTCCTGGGCAGGCGAGAGGGGGAAATTTTTTTGCAGGAATTTCAGTACAAAATCCTGTGTTACATACCGGGCGGGGTTTGCAGTCGCGACGGATGTTATGTATATATCTGTCACTGGTTCCTCACATATCCCATTCGACTGTGCCCATGACTCTGCAAAACCAACGGTTTTGGACTGTGATCTGTGCGTCTGTAAGTTCTTGAAGCATGCTGTGTAGCTGGGGCCTGGTGAAGCCGCGTTCTATTGATGTAAGGGCATCGTGTTTGACAACTGGGTCGAGGAACAGGGCCGCAAGCACACATGCGAAGTAATTTATGTTTGTTCGCGACAGGTCGTTAATAAGCAGACTCTTGGGGCCAAATCCGTGGACTATCCTGGCGATCTGGATTATTTCGTCATTGGTAAAATGATGGAAAAACATTGATCCAATGACGGCATCGAATTTATTGACGGGGCGGAAGCTGAAGATGTCGGCTTTAATAAGCTCGATCCCGGTCAGTCGGCTGCGCTTTATGTTCTTTAATCCCAGGTCACAGGCGAAATCAGAAATTTCGAGGCAGGTGAAGTGCAGATCGATATTTTTTTTGAGTCCCCACCTTCTTACGGCAATTGGTATATCGCATCCGCCGCTGCCTAAATCGAGTATTTGCAATTGCTGTGTTTTCAAACGCCGGGATAGTCGTAGAATAAATTTCTCAACAACTCCCTGGCCGCCGAAAAAGCGGTTTACAACGGCCATGAACCGGTATGCCTCTGTAAGTGTCGCGTCATCCATGCCGGGCGAATCGAGGAATTCCTTTTTTATTGTCCTTGTGCTTAAATCCATAGGTCGCCTTCTACGAGCATCTGGTTTATTGTTGAAAGCTGCTCGATGCTCTGTGATCTGAAAGCAGGCTCGATCCGAACAGCGTCTTTAGTGATACCGGCGCAATGGCCGCATTTTGAGCAGTCCAGGCCAATGCAACTGCGCTTTTGGAATATGTCAAGAAAATCAGCGGGTATTTTTGCCGAGTTAATCAAGATCGGCTGGTTTTGCTGCTTAAATCCCATACCCTGGAGGCGGGCTGTTTTTAGAAAGCTGGGCAGGTGTTTTGTTTTTATATGCCAGGGCTTGAAAAAATTTCGCAAGGCCCAAAGACGAGGCTTACTCGTTTCTTCTTTGAAGCCATAATAGCACAACATCTGGGCTAAATTACCGTCATACCTGCCGGTGCTGTAAGCTGCTACACGTCTGAGCAGTTCAGCGGAAGGCATTCCACGCTCGAGGATCTTGAAATTTGTATAGCCGATCTTTTCATATCGGCTGATGTCTTCGGGCCTGATCCAGCGGGATTTTATAAATTGGGTCTCGTCGCTGATTCGGGCAAGTGCGCAGTTGAACAGGCAGTAATCTATAAACAAGCCGCCGCTAGTTACAGAACTGTGGGCGATCCCATTTTGATGGTAGCACTGCATCGGGCAGTTCCAAAGGCAGATGTGGTTTGCTATGAGCTGTAGATCGCATTTTACCGCATCGCGAATCTGCTCGAGGAGTTCAAAATCCCGGTTTATGGAAAAGCTTTCAAGCGTTATCGCGTCTGCGCCGAGGTTTTCCCAGAACCTGGCCCTTGAGGGAGTGTCTACCTGAGCGAAAATGCCGACTCGTACAAAAAAATTATTGTGTCTGGCCTTTATTGTCTCAAGCAGATAGGGCGTGGAGACAGTGAGGCGATTTACGCCGATGTGGCCGAGCCAGTCCAGCATACGCATGAGATTTTTTTGCCAGGCGCGTGTCCATTCGCGATTACCCATGCAGGAACTGTTGAGGAGGTAATTAAATTTAATGCCGTTTTGATTTAGTGTTTTGATATAGCTTTCAAGCGTGGTCTTGCTAATGGGGGTTGTTATGTATCCGGGCCTACCGCCGCCGGCAAAATCGCGGGGCAATTTTCCGAATACCTCTTCGACGGGATATTTGGCCAGTTCGCAAGCGATAGATTCGTCGTAATTTGCGGCGACAGATAATCTCACCCAAGCCCCCTTATAACGCAATGCCTAACACTTAGGTTACAAGCATAGCTTTATAGCCCGCAGATTTCAATTGCACAATTATTGTTTTTATTTAAAATATGCTTTCAACAGGGGTTTGCTTGAGGGGACCTCATTTTGGTGTGATCGAATTTTTGCGGGGGGCAACAATGGCGATTATGCCTGTTTCACGAAGAGAAGTACTAAAATCAGGTTGCGCCATCGCGGCTGCGGCCATGGTAGATAAATTATGGGCTGGCCCGCAGGAGCAGTCCGCAAAAGGTGTAAACCTAAATAAGGAGAGTTCTATGGCAAGTCAGAATAACGACATCTTTAAAGACGCTTACGACAATGGAAAATACAAACTTCCGGCCTTACCTTATGATTACAAAGCACTGGAACCGTTCTATGATGAGCAGACTCTTCGGCTTCATCATGACAAGCATCACGCGGCGTATGTGACAGGCGCGAATACGGCTTTGGACAAGCTCGAAACCGCCCGCAAGAATAATGATTTTGCCGCGGTCAAGGCC
>Ga0208789_1001188_pt1 | contig 16128 bp, 14 predicted proteins | sample Methanotroph_Enr_FD_187368 | JGI IMG/M metagenome (GOLD analysis project Ga0208789, IMG submission 187368) | Enriched soil microbial communities from Old Woman Creek wetland in Ohio, USA - Methanotroph_Enrichment_5 (SPAdes) (version 2) | ecosystem: Environmental > Terrestrial > Soil > Wetlands...
TATCGCTAGCCAGGGAAGAAGCGGCAAAAGCCCTGCGGATTAACCAAGCGCTGGATAATGTTCAATCCGGCGTGATGGTGGCTAATACCGATCTTGAAATTATCTATATAAACGACAGCGTTGAACGTATGTTCAAGGCGGCCGAGCATGATTTTCGTAAACACTTACCGCATTTCGATGTCGATAAATTGATGGGCGCGAATATCGACAGTTTTCACAAGGATCCGGCTCATCAACGCCGCCTGCTGGGGAGTTTAAAGGAAGCGTACAGCTCGGAGATGGTTATTGGCGACCAACATGTCAATGTCATCTCCAGCCCTGTTATCAATGGCGAAGGCGAACACATCGGTTTTGTTGCTGAATGGCAAAATAGAACACAGGACATTTTAATTGAACAAGAGATTCAGCAGTTAGTTCAGGATGTTAAAGCGGGCGACTTGAGCAGCCGCATTAACATGGGCGATAAGCAAGGCTTTGCCAAAATGCTGTCGTCCGGCATCAACGAGTTAACGGATGTTATAGAAAGCGCCTTTATCGATATTAACAGAGTCATGGAAAGCATGTCTCAAGGCGATTTAACCAGTTCGATTACTAACGACTACCAAGGCGTTTATGCCGAATGCAAGAATAATATCAACGGCACCCTCGAAAAATTAAGCAGTTTTATTATTCAAATCCGGGACGCAGCTGATTTTATAGACAGCTCATCGCAGGAAATGGCCAGCGGCAATAACAACCTTTCCCATCGAGCCGAGCAACAGGCGGCCAGCCTGGAAGAAACCGCGGCCAGCATGGAACAGCTAGCCAGCACCGTAAGAAATAATGCCGATAACACGCAACAGGCCAATCTGGTTGTTAATTCAGCCAGTCAATTAGCGCAAAGAGGCGGCGATGTCGTTAAATCGGCCATAGACGCAATGCAGGAAATCAATGACAGCAGTAATAAGATTGCCGAGATTATTGGTGTGATCGATGAAATCGCCTTCCAAACCAACCTGTTGGCCTTGAACGCTTCTGTGGAAGCCGCCAGGGCGGGAGAACAAGGCCGCGGCTTCTCGGTTGTCGCAACCGAAGTCCGCAACCTGGCTCAACGCAGTGCAACGGCTGCCAAACAAAGTAATGACCTGATCCAGAACAGCATACAAAAAGTCCGCGCAGGGACGGCCTTTGTCAATGAAACCGGTGCGGCACTCACTGAAATTGTCGCCAGTGTCGGACAGGTAGGTGAAATGGTTTCCCAAATTGCCAGCGCCAGCGCCGAGCAGACGTCGGGTATCGACCAAGTCAACCAGGCGGTCGCCCAAATGGATGATATGACCCAGCAAAATGCAGCTTTAGCCGAACAGGCGGCTGCCGGCAGTATTGCCATGAGCGAACAGTCCACCCATATGACCAGCTTACTCAGCTTCTTTAAAGTTAACTCGAAGAAAGCTCCCGCATCCATAAACACAATTGAGTCTAATATAGTGCCGGTAGCTCTCGCTTCATTAAGTAAGCAAAATCAGGTAGCGGATCATGAAAACAGTTTTGGTCTGAATCATAAAAAAGCGTCTTATTAGTCAGACATGTGGGTTCCGTTGATATTTCGATAATAGCTTTTAAAAAACAGTCTGTTACGAATATAAATACCCCTTTACTGAATATTAACAGAACCCAATCTGCAATCCGCATTTTTTATTAACGGCAAGTTAAGCGCAAATAGATTTAAGCGATATATCCGATCGAACCGATTGACACGGCAATCTTGACATCAATACAATACCTTACTCTTTAAGTGGACTTAATCGATTTAACCTACCGCCAAGCAACATACGATTGAAAATCACCAACTCTGCTAAATAATCAGAGAACGAATTTGACGAACATAATTTATACATCCGTAACAAATGTCTTTCATTAACTAATACATTGATTATTACCACTGAAATCCAATCAACCAATAGGAATCTTTCCACTTATGGCAAGCAATGACAATAAGCCTTATCTAACGCCCAGCGAGGTCGCCCAACTATTAATGGTATCGCCGATCACGGTACGTGCGTGGGCTCAAAAAGGTTTGTTGCATTCCGAAACAACGCCTGGCGGCCATCGCCGTTTTCTGCGCGAGAATATAGAACAGTTTGCCAAACAGTGTAAATCAATGCCGCCGCGCAACGATTTGCGGGTGCTGATTGTAGACGACGACAAACAGGTTGCCGGTTTCCTCGTCGAATGGCTGACCGGCCTGGATGAGCCGTTTATTGTCAGCATCGCGGAGGATGGATTCGAGACAGGCCGTAAAGTGCATACTTTCGAACCGGACATCATTCTGCTGGATCTGATGATGCCTGAACTGGATGGCTTCGCAGTCTGCCGTCAGATCAAAGCCGACCCGGACACCAGCCATATTCGCGTAATCGCCATGACGGGGCATCCGACCCCGGAAAACGAGCGGCGTATTCTTGAAGCGGGCGCTGAAGTTTGCATTTCCAAACCGCTGGATACCAAATTTCTATTTGGGTTACTGAAGGCCGACTTGTTATGATAGCCGCCATGTAACTCCTTATCTCCCAACAGCTGGACAGGTAGCTCATGGATAAGCGCATTACCCTCTCCGTATCAGGCTTGTCGGTGAATACGAATCGCTACAGCATGCTACTGGCATTATTGGCCGGCGTAGCGATTTTGTTCTTTTTAACGCCCGGCGCTTATTTTGTGATGGCGCCCCCCGATTTCTTGCCCTTACACACGTTGCTGGAGTTTTCTTCCGTTCTGGTCGCATTCATGATCTTCGGTGTGACCTGGCACAGCGTATCTCCAACCCGTTCAGTCAACATAACATTGCTAGGCTGCGCCATGCTGGCTTCCGGCTTGCTGGATTTAGCCCACACGCTCTCTTACAAAGGGATGCCTGATTTCATTACGCCATCGTCGCCCGAAAAAGGCATTGCATTCTGGTTGGCTGCCCGCCTTACCGTTGCAATGTCTCTTTGCATTGCATCCTTACTGTCTACAGTCTCCCTCTGCAAACCGCAGTCCCGTTATGCCCTGCTAACAGGTTTTGGCCTGTACTCACTGCTAATTTACTGGGCCGTATTGTTTCATCAATCCGCACTCCCGCGCACCTTCATTGAAGGCCAGGGCTTGACTGAATTCAAGATAGCCTGCGAATGGGGCATTATCGGTCTGTTTGTCATTGCTGCAAGCCGTTTTCGGCAATCAACCGGCAATACGGACAAACACAACCTGAAAACCCATTTCTTTACGGCCGCCGTGGTTTTCATGATGAGCGAGCTGTTTTTTACCCAGTACAAAACAACCAGTGACGCTTTTAACGTATTAGGCCATCTTTACAAAACGATTGGCTACTTGCTGCTTTATCAAGCCGTATTTGTGAGCGCTATTCAGACCCCTTACCATGAGATCGAGCAACAGCAAATACGATACCGTCAATTGTTCGATAACATGACTTCCTGCGGCGTGGTTTACCAAGCGGTTGATGACGGTAATGATTTTATTTTTCTGGAAGTTAATCATGCTGCTGAACGTACTGAAAAAATAGGCAGGGATGATTTTATAGGCCGGAGGGTGACTGAGCTTTTTCCCGGTGTCGCTGATTTTGGCTTGCTCAATGTGTTGCGCCGGGTCTGGCGCACCGGTCAGTCCGAAAATTTTCCTGTTAATTACTATCGAGATGGACGTATTGCCGGCTGGCGGGAAAACTATATGTATCGCTTGGCCGATGGCAATATTGTTACCATCTACGATGACATCACTGAGCGCAAATTGGCGGAACAGGCGTTACAGGAGAGCGAGAAAAATTTTCGCGCGATTTTTGAAACCGCCGCCATCGGTATGGCGGAAGCCGATCCGGTGACAGGCAAACTGCTGCGTGTGAATTTGAAGTTCTGTCAGATGACCGGCTATTCTGCGAATGAACTTTTATCCAAGACCTTTTCGATGATCACCCACCCTGACGATCGAGAAAAAAATATGAAAGGCTGGCGACGCATGGCGCGCGGAGAAGATCCTGAATACGTTGTTGAAAAGCGCTATATTCGCAAGGACGGCCATGAAGTCTGGGCGCATTTGAATGTAGTCGCCCTCCGCGATGAAAATGATGTGATCGTACGTACTTTGGCAGCTATTTCCGACATTACCGCTCGCAGGCAGGCTAAAGCTGATCGCCGTCGCTATGACCGGGAGCTTAAGTCCATTTTCGATGCGTTACCTGATTTCTATTTCCGTCTTGACCGGGACGGAACTATCCTCAGCTACCACGCCAATCCAACAGCCATGGTCGAATTGTATGTGTCGCCAGAGCAGTTTCTCGGTCGACGCATGATTGATGTTTTGCCGCCTCCTCAGTCGAAGCTGTTTGCTACCAAGCTCAAAGAGCAACAAAGTAGCGGCAAGGTAATTACTTTTGAATATCAGCTCACAGTATCCGGCAATGAGCGCTACTACGAAGCGCGCCTAGCCGATTTTACCGATAGCGGGGATATTATTGTGCTGGTACGGGACATCGTCGAACGTAAGCAACTGGAGCAGCAATTGCAGCAAGCCCAGAAAATGGAGGCTTTAGGACAACTGACCGGTGGAATTGCCCACGACTTTAACAATATTCTGGCCGCCATACTCGGCTACTCCAACCTTGCTCTGGAGCGATGCGTCTCCGATCCCTCGGATAAATTGACCCGTTATCTGGGAGAAGTCATTTCTGCCAGCGAACGGGCTCGCGACCTGATTGCCAAAATGCTTGCCTACAGCCGAACTTCCTCGGTCGTGACAAGCGTTCCTTTGGACATAGGCCTGGAAGTGGAAAAAACAGTCGCCATGTTGTCAGTAGCTATTCCGGCAGGCATTGAGGTTAGCGTCCAAATTGAAGCGTCTGTTCCGTCAGTACGGATTGATCCTGTCGACATACAGCAAGCCCTGGTTAATCTCGCCGTTAATGCTCGCGACGCCATCGGCGAGCAAGGCCGCATCGACATTACGCTGGAACGCGCCACGATTAGCCACAAAACCTGCGCCATTTGTCACGATATCATAGACGGTGACTATGTGGCCCTGGAAGTCAAAGACAGCGGCAAAGGCATTCCAGCCAATCTTCAACAACGTATCTTTGATCCCTTTTTCACCACTAAAGATATTGGCAAAGGCTCAGGGCTTGGGCTTAGCATGGTGCAGGGGATAATCATCAAAAACAATGCACATCTACTACTAGAAACCGGCCCTGACCAAGGCACTTCTTTTCGGCTGCTATTTCCATTTGCGGATGCGGAGGCAATCACTCCGCCATCCCCACTTTCCACACCGGCTGCACCTCTAATTAAGCGTTGGCGCGTTTGGGCGGTAGAAGACCAACTGTCATTGGCTGCATATTATCAGGAACTGCTGCAAGATCAGGGTTATCTGGTTACCGTCTTTACCGATCCTACCGAAGCACTGCGCGCTTTTCGGCTCGATCCGACAAGTGTGGATCTGGTTATCACCGACCAGGCCATGCCGCATTTAAGCGGCGGCGAATTAGCCTGCGCCATGCTTGCCGCAAGGCCGGAGCTACCGATCGTTCTGGTCACCGGTTATAGCGAGAGGATTAATGCTGACGAAGCAAAACGCTTGGGCATCAGATGCTATTTGAATAAACCTGTGGATGGAAAAGAACTGTTGAGCATTCTGGCGGCAGAACTTTGCGAGGCTTAGAGCGCCCGTATTCTGACCAACTTGCGTATCTAACTGCTCCCGCTAATGGACGCCCCGCCCTCAGGAGCTTGAATGTCGCGCAGCATGATTGACAAGTTGGGCAAGCGGTTTGTTCGCCAATATTTCACGGGCAGGGGCGTCGAATCTAAACGCTCTGGAGGCCTGCTGATTACTCCCAGTATGCTAAATTCTGTTAAAACTCCAATTCTAAATTGGCTTCGCAAAAATTAAACTTAGCTTCCTCGGATTCCGAACCGTCAGCATAGGCCGCCTTAACATATTGATTGCAGCCTTCGTTGTTGGTGCTTGAATCCCAAACCAGCGTCATGTTCCCGCCTGCTGCAATGCCCGAGCCAATATCAAAATACCCCCACTCCTTCTTGTCCTCGGATACTAATAGCTTGGTCATCTTGGTGCGGGTATTATTGTGCACTTTGAACGAATACTCCGATTCGGCAGCTGTCGCATTATTGGCGGCAAGCACTCCGACAAACAACGATGCAATGACTGTCAGTGTGCCGGTAAAATTGTGAACTTTCATGCTGATTCTCATGGATTACGCCGCAACAACATGTTACGGATTGTGGTTTATATCCTTGCAAAAAAATCGTGTCAACGAATAAATCGCAGCAGCCAATTGATGCAAACGATAACTTTAGGCTCGCCTGACCGAATAACGCACAAATAGCTTTTATAATCAGCCGATTTGTGCATAACGACTCCAAACAGCTTGAATTTAGCCGCTATCTTTTACTAAAAATAGAATATCTGGACAAAACGCCACAAATTGGGCAAAATTAGCCGCTTATTATGCTTTTTAACCCTAACCGATAACAGATTGATGGCGACTATTACCGTTCTTAATGGGCCGAATTTAAACCTGTTGGGCATTCGCGAACCCGGTCTTTACGGCAATCAAACTCTCGCCGACATTAAGCATAACCTTGAACAGAAAGCAGCCGAACTTAATCATCAGCTTAACTTTTATCAAAACAACGCTGAATACCAGATCGTAGAACTGATACATGAGGCTTACCAAGCCCATGTTGATTTCATCATCATTAATCCGGCCGCCTTTACCCATACCAGTGTCGCCATTCGTGACGCGCTGCTGGCGACTAAAATTCCATTTATTGAGGTTCATTTGTCAAACGTCCACGCACGTGAACCTTTTAGAAAACATTCCTATTTCTCGGATATTGCCAAAGGCGTTATCTGCGGATTAGGCGCAACAGGGTACGAACTGGCCTTACTGGCCGCTCATCAGATATTAGCCGAGAGACACTAAACCATGGATATTAGAAAAATAAAAAAACTCATCGAAATTATCGAAGAATCCGACATTGCTGAACTGGAAATCAAAGAGGGCGAAGAATCCATTCGCATCAGCCGTTATTCTGCGGCCCCTGCTCCTGCGGCTGTCGCTTATGCCCCCGCACCGGTTGCAGCCGCGCCTGCCGCCGCCCTGGCAGCTGCGCCTGCCGAAGAAAAAGTTACCGGACACGCGGTTAAATCACCGATGGTCGGCACTTTTTACCGCTCAGCCTCACCGGGCACCAAGGTTTTTGCTGAAGTCGGCCAATCCGTTCAAGTCGGCGACACTTTGTGCATCATTGAGGCAATGAAAATCCTTAACCAGATCGAGTCGGATAAAAGCGGTACCGTCACTAAAATCTTGGTTGAAAACGCCGAACCTGTCGAATATGGCCAACCATTATTCATCATTGAATAACACCAGGGACGGAAAACTCATGTTCGATAAAATCGTTATCGCCAATCGCGGCGAAATAGCACTGCGCATTTTGCGCGCCTGCCGGGAATTAGGCGTCAAGGTCGTTGCCGTGCATTCCGAGGCGGATCGGGATCTGAAACATGTACGCTTGGCCGATGAATCCGTTTGCATCGGCCCTGCGTCATCCGTTGACAGCTACTTGAATATTCCAGCCATTATCAGCGCCGCCGAAGTGACCGATGCCGAAGCCATTCATCCCGGCTATGGTTTTTTGTCCGAAAATGCCGATTTTTCTGAAAAAGTAAAACAAAGCGGTTTTGTCTTTATCGGCCCGAATGCGGAAACCATTCGCATGATGGGCGACAAGATTTCCGCCAAGAATGCAATGGTGGCCGCCGGAGTACCCTGCGTACCCGGCAACAACGACCCGCTATCGGACGACAACAAAAAGAACCTGAAACTGGCTCAGGAAATCGGCTATCCGGTTATCATCAAAGCTGCCGGCGGCGGCGGCGGCCGGGGCATGCGCACAGTGCATACCGAAGCGGCCTTATTAAACGCCATCGCGATGACCAAGGCCGAGGCCGGCACGGCTTTCGGCAATCCCACCGTGTACATGGAAAAATTCCTCGAAGATCCACGGCACATCGAGTTCCAGGTCATGGCCGACTCACACGGCAACGCGATCCATTTGGGCGAACGCGACTGCTCGATGCAGCGCCGCCATCAAAAAGTGGTTGAAGAAGCGCCCGCGCCCGGCATCACCGAAGCGCAACGCAAAGCCATCGGCGAACGTTGCGCCAAAGCCTGTGTCGACATCGGCTATCTGGGCGCAGGAACTTTCGAGTTTTTGTATGAAAAAGGCGAATTCTATTTCATTGAAATGAACACTCGCGTACAGGTTGAGCATCCTGTCACCGAAATGGTCACAGGTTTTGACATCGTCAAAGAGCAACTGCGCATTGCCGCCGGTGAACGGCTGTCCATTACTCAGGATCAGGTAAAAATCCAGGGCCATGCGATCGAGTGCCGGCTAAACGCTGAAGACCCCAGGACCTTCATGCCCTGTCCCGGCACCATAGACCAGTTCCATATGCCCGGCGGCCCCGGCATCCGTTGCGAGACTCATATCTACAACGGCTATAAAGTACCGCCTTATTACGACTCGATGATCGGCAAGCTGATTGCCCACGGCGAAGACCGCAAGAGCGCGATTGCCCGGATGAACACCGCGTTAAGCGAAATCATCATCGACGGCATAAAAACCAATATCCCGCTACAGCACGACATCATGAATGACAGCGCTTTTGCTGCCGGCGGACAAAACATCCATTACCTGGAAAAAAAGCTGGGGATTTATTAAAAATCTAAAAAATTCACCACGAACGACCGCATGGATGCAGGAGCAGTTGCCGAGACACGAAGAATAAACATAAAACTTCGTGCTCTTCGTGTCTTCGTGGTGAATAATTAACCCATCATCCGCCCCCCCTATACATACCTTTCCGCATCATGCCCTGGCACCAAATTACCGTTATCACCAATGAAGACCTTGCCCCCCGGCTTGCCGACTTTTTCGACAATCTCGGCGCGGTGTCGGTTACCTATATGGATGCCGAAGACGAACCGGTTTACGAACCGGCTATCGGCGAAACAAAAATATGGACCAATACCGAAGTCATTGCGCTGTATGAACTGGATGCAGAACCCGAGCTGATCAAAACATTGGTTTACGCGCAGTTTAAGGCCGAGCAATTGCGCAGCTGGAAGTATGAAGAGATTGCCGACCAGGAGTGGGAACGCGCCTGGATGGAATATTACCAGCCGATGAAATTTGCCGATAAGCTCTGGGTTTGCCCGACCGACCAGGAACAGTACGAGTCCGGAACGGTCTGCCTGACTCTCGATCCGGGACTTGCTTTCGGCACCGGCACCCATCCGACCACCGCTTTATGCCTGGAATGGCTGGCCAGCCACGACCTGGCCGGCAAAACCGTCATCGACTACGGCTGCGGCTCCGGCATACTGGCCGTTGCGGCGATATTGTTAGGCGCTAAAGAAGCTCACGCGGTGGATATTGACCCGCAGGCAATCACCGCAACCCAAAGCAACGCGCTAAAAAACAAGGTGCAGGATAAAATTGCCTGTTATCTGCCCGAGCAGTTTGCGCCGTTTCAGGCCGACATCGTGCTGGCCAATATACTGGCGAAACCCTTGATCGACATGTCCGAACAAATTTGCAACTTGGTCGCTCCAGGCGGCCGGCTGGTTTTATCCGGCATCCTGCACGAACAGGCCGAATCGGTGATGAACGCTTATCGCCAATACATTACGTTCAGTGCGCCGGTACAACAGGAAGACTGGATCAGACTTGAAGGCATCAAGCGCTAATCAACCGGATCGCGGCGGCGCTTATTGGCGATCCGGGCTAATTATTGCTTCGCTGCTGCTTGCCGAGCAGACCGTATATTTCGAAGGCACGGCCTTGAGCCGGAACCCGGCATTCCGGCCCAGCCTGGAAAAATTATGCAGGCAACTAAACTGCCGGCTGCCCGTTTACAAAAATCCGGACGAGTTCGCGGTATTACAAGGCTCATTGATCGCCTTAGCCGATCACAGCCAACTGTTCAGGGCGGTGATCCGCAATCGGGCGGCTTTTGCGCAACCTTACCCAAGCCTGGAATTGACTTTGCTCGACTACGCAGAAAACCCGTTCGCCCGGCGGACTTTCAGGCCGCAAGACTATTTAGCCAAAACCCAGGCTGCAACGTCGGCCATGCTCCCTGATGCGACCGCCGCAATCAGCCTGAATATCGCCGAAACAAAAACCAAGGTCGGCGGTTATACTTTTAAACTTATTTATTAACATGGCCCATCCTGAAATTTATTTAAAAAAGAACGAAGACAAGCGTTTGCGCAAAGGCCATCTATGGGTTTTCAGCAACGAAGTCGATACCAAACGCTCGCCACTGGAACAGTTCACCCCAGGCGACCTGGTGCAGGTAAAAAGCGACGACGGCAAGGTGCTGGGCACCGCCTACATCAATCCGCAAGCCCTGATCTGCGCCAGGCTTCTGTCCAGAAAACCCAACTTGAAATGCGGCGCCAACTTTTTTAAAGAACGCCTGACCACCGCTCTGGCGCTACGCGAAAAACTGTTCGACAAACCCTACTATCGGCTGGTCTTCGGTGAAAGCGACGGCTTGCCCGGCTTGGTCATCGACCGTTTCGGCCCGGTTTTGTCGGTGCAAATCACCACCGCCGGTATCGATCAGCGTAAAGAATCCCTGTTTGCCGCGCTGACTGAATTACTTAGCCCTGAAGCCATTATCCTGAAAAACGATAACAGCCAGCGCCAACAGGAAGGCTTAAGCCTCGAATCCGAGCTGGCCTACGGCAAGCTCCCGGAACCGCTGATCATTGAAGAGAACGGCGCTCAATTTAAAATCGACATTCTGGAAGGTCAAAAAACCGGCTGGTTTTACGATCATCGCTCAAGCCGCGCGCAATTGGCAGGCATTGCCAAAAACCAGCGGGTACTCGACTTGTTTTCCTATACCGGAGCATGGGGCGTTCCTGCCGCGATGGCCGGAGCCTTGGAGGTCACCTGCGTAGATGCCTCGGAAAGCGCGCTGGCACTAGCCGCAGAAAACGCGGCATTGAATCAGGTTCAGGATAAAATGCACTTTGTACGCAGTGACGTGTTCGAGTTTCTAAAGCAGGCTCGTCTGGAAAACCAGCTCTATGATATTATCGTGCTGGATCCGCCTGCTTTAATTAAACGCAAAAAAGATTTCAAACAGGGCTACGAAGCTTATCGCCGTTTGAATCATCTGGCGTTGCAGGTACTGTCCAAGAACGGCATATTGGTCTCGGCATCTTGCTCTCATCACCTGAGCCGCGAAAATCTGCATGAAATTTTGCGCTCGTCAGGACGGCATATCGACCGTCACTTGGTGTTTTTTGCGGGCGGCGGACAGGGGCCTGATCATCCGATCGACCCGGCAGCTCCTGAAACCGAATACTTGAAAACTTTTTTTTGTTCTGTCTCTTCAAGCTTGTAAAATGTGAGGCATTTTTATGGTCAATGCACAAGATAAGGAGCCCTGCGTACTTTGCGGCCAGCCGGTAGAAATTACCGGATTTTCGCTGACCACGAGCGACGGCCTGCAAAAATTCTGCTGCGCCGGCTGCCTGAGCATTTATCAGTTACTTAACGAGGATAATACCAAACCAACTATAACCCCCTTACTTACAACAAAAAAATGAGGATATAAGAATAATGAAAGCATGTGAGTCCTGTTCCGGCCGCGTTGAAATCGGCAAGAACCATCAAAAAGTCCCGGTAGTGCAAAGAGCCATTGGCATGGTTTTGGTCTATATGCCCATAGCCACCCTTCCGTTTGTGTTTGCCAGCGCCTATATGACTTACTGGCATTTGCTGCTGATTGGCGCCAAGAACCTCAAGACCTACTCAGACTTCCTGCCTGACCGGGCCAGCCATCGTTATACCTTAAAAAACCAAATTACTATGGACGCCTCGTTCAAAGCCAGCACATCCCAATCGAAACTGTTCTGGATCCTGAACTGTACCTGGTACTGCCCTTACAGCGTCGCCCTGTTTGAATGGCATGCGTATATGGTCAAGATTGTCGAGAACTGGTGGTGCCCGTTCGGCCACGACAAAAAAGAAGGCTATAACAACGCCAAGATCGATAAGTCTTTCTGGCATATCTATGCTGAAGATGCTGCCAAGCTGGAACCGGAAGACCGCGACAACCCGATCTGGAATGAGGACACAGACAAGTAAATAGGTTAAAGGTTCAAGGCGAAAGAATCATCCCTTGAACCTTGAACCTTGAACCTTGAACCTTGCTCCTCTCTCATGCGTATCGGCCCTTACCAACTCCAAAACAACCTGATTCTGGCCCCTATGGCCGGCATCACTGACCGCCCGTTCAGAGAATTGTGCAAGCAATTCGGCGCGGGCTTGGCTGTGTCCGAAATGGTGGCCTCCAATCCGGCTTTACGCCGGCATAAAAGAACGATTTTAAAAACCGACTACAGCGGAGAGACCGGCATACGCGCCGTGCAGATTTTAGGAACCGATCCCCAACAAATGGCCGATGCGGCAAGACTCAATGCCCAGCGGGGCGCCCAGATCATCGACATTAATATGGGCTGTCCGGCAAAAAAGGTCTGTTCCGTTGCCGCAGGCTCCGCTCTATTGCGGGATGAAGCGCTGGTAAAGCGGATATTGGATGCCGTCGTCAATGCGGTCGATATTCCGGTTACATTAAAAATCCGTACCGGCTGGGATTTATACAGCCGCAATGCCGTTGAAATCGCCCAGATAGCCGAAAACGCGGGCATTGCCGCGCTGACCGTTCACGGCCGAACCCGCGCCTGCAAATTTGAAGGCCAAGCCGAGCATGAAACCGTTAAAAAGGTGAAACAATCCGTCAGCATTCCAGTTGTCGCCAACGGCGACATTGATTCCCCCGAACAGGCCCTGCTTGTGCTTGATTCAACCGGCGCGGATGCGATCATGATCGGCCGCAGCGCTCAAGGAAATCCGTGGTTATTTAGTCAAATAAGTCACTTTATCAACCACGGCAAACACATTGAAAAACCAGCAGTTGCGGACATACTCGACACAATCATCACCCATTTAGACAAACTATATAGCTTCTACGGCAATGCAAGCGGTGTTAGAATAGCTCGCAAGCACATAGCCTGGTACTTTAAGCATCTTGAGTCCGTAACTCAGGACACAAAAAGCAACATCAACCAGGCGCAATGTCCATCCCAACAAATAGCGCTGATTAACTCAGCATTTAATCTTTTAACAACCGACCGTGCTGCATAATATGAACGCATCCCAAAAAAGTGCTGAAATAATCAACATAGACAGCAAAAAAACCGCCGCCATTCCTTTGTGTTTACATGTTAAACAAACCGTAGAGCAATATTTTTTGCACCTGAACGGTCATGATGCGGTCGGTCTGCACGCGATGGTCATCGCCGAAGTCGAAAAACCTTTATTGCAAGCGACGCTGGAGCATTCCGGCCACAACCAAACCAAAGCGGCCAAAGCGCTGGGCCTAAGTCGCAGCACCTTGCGCAAAAAACTGGAGTTCTACGGCCTGTCCTAATAACGTCCAAACCCGGCTGGTTTTTTACTCCCACCTAAACAGCCCCTTCATTCTGAGATCTGCATGAACAAAAAAGTCACCCGCGCGCTGGTCAGCGTATCCGATAAATCCGGCATCGTCGATTTTTGCCGTGAACTTAATCAATTAGGCATTGAAATCCTGTCTACCGGCGGCACCGCCAAGACACTGGCCGAACACAACATTCCGGCGACTGAAGTTTCCGATTACACCGGTTTTCCGGAAATGATGGATGGCCGCGTAAAAACCTTGCACCCCAAAGTCCACGGCGGCATTTTGGCGCGCCGAGGCATCGATGACGCTGTGATGGCCGCGAACGGCATTAACGCTATCGATATGGTAGTGGTCAACCTGTATCCGTTTGAGCAAACCATCGCCAACCCGAACTGCGACTTGGATACCGCTATCGAAAACATCGACATCGGCGGCCCGACCATGATCCGCGCTGCTGCCAAGAATCATGCCGATGTGGCGGTAATCGTCGATCCTGCCGATTACGCAGCGGTTATTGCCGAACTGAAAAACAATAGCGGCTTGTCCAAGCAAACCCGCTTCAACTTGGCGCTAAAAAGCTTTGAACACACCGCGCGTTACGACACCGCGATTGCAACCTACTTGGGCAACATTCGCCACGCCAGCTCCGGGCAGGCTCGCGGCATACACACCATCCCTGGCGATAACGGCGTCCAGTTTCCCGAAACGCTGAATTTGCAATTTTACCGCAACCAGACCATGCGTTATGGCGAAAATCCGCATCAAAACGCCGCTTTTTACCGGGAAAAAGCACCGGCTCAAGGCACAATCGCGGCCGCAAAACAACTGCAAGGCAAGGAATTGTCTTACAACAACATTGCCGATGCCGATGCCGCGCTGGAATGCGTCAAATCATTTGGCGATCAGCCCGCTTGCGTCATCGTCAAGCACGCCAACCCCTGCGGCGTAGCTCAAGACAATGACCTGCTTGCCGCTTACGACAAGGCCTATGCCACCGACCCGACCTCGGCATTCGGCGGCATCATCGCGTTTAACCGGGAGCTGGACGAACAAACCGCAGCTGAAATTGTTAAGCGTCAATTTGTTGAAGTGATTATTGCGCCATCTGTCAGCGCTAATGCGCAATCGGTTTTGGCCGACAAACAAAATGTCCGCGTGCTGGAAGCAGGCATATGGAACAGCGGCAGCCAAGCCGCACTCGATTTCAAGCGCGTTGCCGGCGGCTTGCTGGTCCAGGACAAAGACATCGGCGAAATCACCGCAGCCGACATCAAAATCGTCAGCAAACGCGCCCCGACCGAACAGGAAATTGCGGACATGCTGTTCGCGTGGAAAGTCGCCAAATTCGTTAAGTCCAATGCGATTGTCTACAGCAAAAACGGCCGGACCATCGGCGTCGGCGCCGGCCAGATGAGCCGCGTTTATTCAGCCAGAATCGCCGGCATTAAAGCGGCCGATGCCGGACTGGATGTTCCCGGCTCCGCAATGGCTTCGGATGCTTATTTCCCGTTCCGGGACGGTATCGATTCCGCCGCCGAAGCCGGCATCACCGCCGTCATCCAGCCCGGCGGTTCCATACGCGATAACGAAGTGATTGCCGCCGCCGATGAACATAACATCGCGATGGTCTTTACCGGCATGCGTCATTTCAGGCATTAATATTTAAAAGCATTCACCACGAAGACACGAAGACCACGAAGTTTTACCATTGTTTTTCTTCGTGTCCCTCGTGCCTTCGTGGTGAATTAATCTACTTAATTGAATATACGTTAAGTTATGGGTGACCAGGCGGTCACCCCTACAAAATACGAGAATCACCATGAAAATCCTCATCGTCGGCAGCGGCGGCCGTGAACACGCCCTTGCCTGGAAAGCCAAGCAATCATCCAAAGTCGAAAAAGTGTTTGTCGCGCCAGGCAATGCCGGCACCGCGCTGGAACCGTCTGTTGAAAACGTCGCCATTGCCGTAGACGATATTGCTGCGCTACTGGCATTCGCCCAGAAAGAAGCGATAGACCTGACCATCATCGGCCCCGAAGTGCCGCTGGTTTTAGGCATCGTTGATCGTTTTCAGGAAGCGGGGTTGAAATGCTTTGGCCCAACCGCAAAAGCCGCGCAACTGGAAGGCTCGAAGACTTTCTGCAAAGACTTCATGATCCGCCACAACATCCCGACGGCGAAATACCAGTCCTTCACCGATAAGCAGCAAGCCATCGATTACATAAAGCAACAAGGCGCGCCTATCGTGGTCAAGGCCGACGGCTTGGCGGCAGGCAAAGGCGTAATCGTCGCTCAGTCCGAACAGGAAGCGATAGCTGCCATCGAGGACATGTTATCCGGCAACGTGTTCGGCGAAGCCGGTAATCGCGTCGTTATCGAGGAGTTTTTAACTGGCGAAGAAGCCAGCTTTATTGTAATTGCCGACGGCAAACACGCCTTGCCTATGGCGACCTCGCAGGATCACAAAGCCCGCGACAATGGCGACCAAGGCCCCAACACCGGCGGCATGGGCGCTTACTCCCCGGCTCCGGTCGTCACTCCTGA